>OFEZ01000500.1_pt1 | contig 27891 bp, 32 predicted proteins | sample 1521241 | NCBI WGS metagenome assembly OFEZ01 (sample SAMEA3504099, study PRJEB24116) | mouse gut metagenome | biome: mouse gut; feature: mouse-associated habitat; material: faeces | place: Denmark | collected 2011
CACTGAAAGAAATCGGAGCCAATATGGGTAGCACCGTCGGCAGTTCAATCAACATCTCCACCAATGCCGGAGCGCAGATTGTCTCCGATGTGGGGCGAGGCTTACTCAACGGCGTAGGTCAATATCTTACCAAGAAAGTCCGGCAGGTGAAAGTTCATCTGAAATCCGGCTACAAAGTGATGCTCAAACAGGTTGAGCAGTAATCAACAAAACACACCAACACAACGAATGAAAACAATCACAAAACTCTTCGTTGCGGCAGTGACGCTCTTCGGAGCAGCCACCGCTGTCAACGCAAAAACAGTCAAAAACACCGATAACAATGTGTCTTCTGACACTGAAACGGTGGCCGAACACGACATGAATGTGTACGGTGCTAACTATACCGACGGCGACAAATTCAATGGTCTTACCCGAAAAGTCGGCTTTGACCGAATGATTCCGCCTCATGCGCTGGAGGTATGCTACAACAAAACCACACATATCATCTTCCCGGCTGAGATTACCTACGTGGATCTCGGTAATGAGAACCTTGTTGCCGGACTCGCCGATGGTGCGAAGAATGTGCTGCGTGTAAAATCAGCTTTCAAGTCGTTCAAGCATGAAACCAATCTTTCGGTTATCACTGAAGATGGTAGCTATTACACATTTAACGTAAAATTCGCCAAAGAACCGCTGTTGCTCAGTATCGAGATGACTGATTTTCTCCATGACGGTGAGGCTGTGAACCGCCCCAACAACGCGCAGGAGATTTATCTGGAAAAACTCGGTCAGGAGTCGCCGATGCTTGTAAAGCTCATCATGAAAAGTATCTACAAGCAGAACAAGCGAGAAATCAAGCACATCGGTAGTAAGCGTTTTGGAGTCCAGTTCCTACTGAAAAGCATCTACACCAACAACGGACTTCTCTATTTCCACACAGAACTGAAGAATACCTCAAACATAGCTTTTGACATTGACTATGTGATGTTCAAGATTGTGGATAAGAAAGTTATCAAACGAACCGCCATGCAGGAGCAGATTCTTGAACCGCTACGCGCCCAGAACTATGTGACGGTGGTACACGGTAAATCAACGGAACACACAGTGTTCGCCTTGGAGAAATTCACAATCCCCGATGACAAACAGCTCGTTATCGAGGTCGCCGAAAAAGAAGGTGGTCGCCATCAGTCCTTTGTAGTCGATAATGAAGACATCGTAAGAGCCAACGTAATTGATGAACTTTCAATCCAGTAATCCAATGAGAAAAGCGATGATAATTTTCGCTGCCATGCTTGCCCTTTTCACAGGGCAGGCAATGGCTCAGCGAACACTTCCCGGCATGAGGTCGGTAGAAGTCAAGGCTAATATGGTTGACGGTTTCTATACCGGCTCAGCCCGCAATTGTGGCTATTCTTTCGGTGTCTATTACTCCGTTTTCAAAGGCAACAATGCCCACGAATGGGTCTTCGGGGGTGAGTATCTCCAAACCTATAAGTCTTACGGCGAGAAAGGTCGTATCCCCGTAGCTGAATTTACTGGCGAAGCAGAATATAATCTCCACCTTTACAGCAACTATACACAGTTCTTTCACCTCTATGGAGGAATCTCAGCTCTTGCCGGATATGAGACGGTCAACTGGGGTAAGACACTTTTATCCGACGGTGCAACACTCCACAACTCGGACGCCTTTATCTATGGTGGAGCAGTCAACATTCAGGCTGACTTCTATCTCTCAGACAGAATCGCCCTCACCGCCAACCTCAAAGAGAGATTCATTTTCGGTAACTCAACGGGACACTGCCATTTCTCCTACGGACTGGGCATTAGAATTATGATGGACTAACAAACTATGAGATACACTGAGAAAGATATTCCGGGAATGCCGATTACGGCATTCTTGGATGCCCTTGGCGAAAAGTCAGTTGGCGGCTATGGATATTTGAAACTTTACTATGCTCCGTACCGTGATGATGCAGAGGCATTATTAGTGGTTGACACCAAAATGAATAATTGGTATGATCACGGGACTGATGAATCCGGTAATTTATATGATTTAGCGGAACTTACAGCAAGGGGCGACCATCGGAAGGATATTAGCGGCTACATTGTCAAGATGATGAACGATAATGAGATAGCCAAAGAAATGCTCACAAAAAGAGCCATTGAGCCACAGGTAATACACCTTGACATTGCCAAGATGCCACTCACTGACTTTATGAAAGCATTGGGTCAGGAACATCCGGTAGCAGCTGACGGCGATTTGAGAATCTACAATTCTCCCTACGATTCAACGGCCAAAGGTACGATGATTATCAATATTCGCACGAACTTATGGCGTGATACCAAGTCTGGTGCCAATGGTGGAATCTATGACCTTGCGCATGAACTTACAGGCTGCGCCAACAAGTCGGAACTAAACCGATATATTGCCGGTGAGATGAATGCCTTTCAGAAAAGGCAGTTGAAGGCCGAAGAGAAACCTGAACCGCCAAAGCCCAAACGAAAGATGCGCCTATGAACATTGACACTATCCGGAAAATCCCGTTGGTGGATTTTCTCAACCACCTCGGCTATCAGCCGATAGGCCGCGACAGCAAAGGACTGTGGTTCTACTCTCCATACCGCAATGAACGAAAGCCATCGTTCCATGTCAACGCGCGTAAAAATCTATGGTACGATTTTGGGAGTGGCGCTGGTGGCGACATTTTCAATCTTGCCGGAGTGTTGACAGGTGAAACAGACTTCATCAAACGGGCGGAGTTCATCGCTCAAAAGATGCAGTTGCCAGTAGAGAAACCCTACAAGCCAATGCCGTTCAAGGAAGAACCGTCATTTGAGAATGTTGCTATCTATAGACTGGAGGCTCCGGCTCTGCTTAAATACCTTGCTGACCGTGGCATATCACGCGACATAGCCCAATGCTATTGTGTGCAGGTTGATTATGAATTGCACGGCAAGAGGTTTTACGCCATCGGCTTTGAAAATAACGCGCATGGCTATGAACTGCGAAATTCCTTTTTCAAAGGCTCTTATCCACCCAAGCATATAACCCACATTTCCAATGGCAACGCCCGATGTAATGTCTTTGAAGGCTTCATCGACTTTCTCTCAGCGGAACGACTCGGATATAATGACGGCACTGATACAATCGTGCTTAACTCCGTATCAAATCTGAATAAGGCCATTGCGCCACTGAGAGAATACAGCGTGGTCAGTTGCTATCTCGACAACGACAATGCCGGACGAGCCGCCCTCGTCAAGCTCCAGCAGGAGTTAGGCGATAAGGTAATGGACAAGTCCGCACTTTACCCCAATCACAAGGATTTGAACGACTATCTAATGTCGCTCTATCCCAAACAATCAACAAAAACAAAACTAAAACGCTGAAAAATGAAGACAATCCTCAATAGAATCGGCGCAATCCGCGTCACTCCCGCCCGTTTCTTCGGATTCTGGGCAGTCCTCTTCGCACTCGTGTTCTCCCTCACTTCATGTTCTGACGACCTCGATGTGCAGCAGTCATATCCATTCACCGTGGAAGTCATGCCATACGCCGACAAAATCGCCAATGGTGAAACAGTCGAACTGCGCTTTGAAATCAAGCCGGAAGGGAATTATACCAACACTATGTACACAATCCGCTATTTTCAATACGAGGGTAACGGCTCGCTAAAGATGGTTGATGGCCCCGTATTAGTCAACAACGACCGTGTCCTCCTTGAAAGTAAGACATTCCGCCTGACCTACACTGCCAAATCTTCTGATTCCCATAAATTTCTCGTTGTTATCGAGGATAACTTCGGTTCCACTCCGTGGGAACAGACATTTGAGTTCAACGACAATGATAGCGATGACAACGGCGGTACAGGAAGTCTGGTCGTGACACCCATCAATCCCGGAACAGTAACACCCATCGGCAAATGAAGAAACTCCTGATACTCTTTGTGGCATTGTTTTCCATTGTGGGAACAATGCCCGGCAACGCCGCCTCACAGCGAACTGTCCCCGCAAGGGAGCAGAAAACAAAACGAAGCATAATGGAACTGCCGCTATTTGAGCGGGCAGTTCTGATAATCAAAAAGTTTGAAACATTACATGATTCTCGTCGCCACTGGCCCTACTTGGGGTATGGTCATAGAAAACTACCCGGCGAGAAATATTTCCGAGGTTATAAGATGAGTGAGCGCGAAGCCGATGCTCTTCTCCGCAAAGACCTCCGTAAATTCTGCGCTCTTTACCGTGACATGGGCAAGGATAGCGTTCTCCTCGGAACATTAGCCTATAACATCGGGCCGGGTGCCGTAAACAAATCCAGCGTCTATAAAATGCTCAAATCCGGCAACCGCAACATCTTCAAAGCCTATACCTCGCATTGTCACTACAAAGGCAAATGGCACAAGGGGATATACCAAAGAAGATGTATGGAGATTATGGCATTATTTGCACCATAATTTTAGACCTTGACACTCATGATTTATGATGTGTCAGGGTCTTTTTTTTGTTGCCATACCGACACAATCTTCTTCATTAGCATAGATTATTGGGTTAAATTTATTATCTTTGCGTTCAAATTTAATTTACCAATCATGATAGTAAAATACGAGAAGCAGAAACTCAACAGAATTAAGATTGTTCTTGCAGAAACCGAAAAGACTGGTAAGTGGCTTGCAGAACAGTTGGGACGAGATCCTGTAACCGTTTCAAAATGGTGTACCAACAGTGCCCAACCTGATTTGCAAACGCTATCTTGTATTGCCCGACTGCTTAAGGTGGAATTAAAAAGTCTTATTAACGAGCCGGAATCGTACTGATTGAAATGGATAAATAGCAGTTTGCCCATAAATACGTGAGCCTTATGATGAATCCATTTCATACAAAAATCCCTCAGACACATACAATATCTTATTACACATGGCTGCCAGATACTCAACTAATAGTAATTTCGCATAATAAAGCAATCATTCGAGACTATGGCTCAAAAATTTTTATATCTAAATTCTCGCGATGAGTTCTTCAGAGTGGACATTTCCCGTATTGTTTACTTTGAAGCGGAGGGCAATTATACCAATATTATACTGAGCAACAAGCTTAAAGGTATAGTGTGTATGAATCTATCTCAGATGCAGACGGTTCTGAGTGACAACCTTAAAGAAGCCGCCTCAATCTTCGCAAGAGTTGGTAAGAGCCATATCATCAATCTGAATTATGTGTATCATATCTCAATCCTGCGGCAAAGGCTGACTTTAAGTGATGGAGTTAACTTTGAGTATGCTCTCAGTGTATCAAAGGAGGCTCTTAAAAAGTTGCGGGAGTTGTTCATCAGTGGGTTAAGTAGTCAGATACCATTAAATGAGTCAGAAAATGAGCAATAAACTACACGTCCCAGAGAACCTCAAAGGGAAAGTCGTATATATCGGAAAAGATGCTGGCTGTGGTCGGCTGCTAATCTCTATACCTATTGGAGGGAAGAAAGCTAACGCATTATTGGGTGAACAGAACAGTGTCCCTAAATCTGTGAGCCGTTGTGTTCCCGATGAAGGTGTGGCACATCTTTCCATCTCTGTTAATGATGAAGGGGTAATTACAGCAAAAAATCTAAAGAGTCAGAATGTAACTTACGTCGAAGGTACTGAGATTGTCAGTAAGATTCTTTTGAATGATGCAGAAATTGAACTTGGCTTAGACAAGTACCCCATTAAATTAACATCTATATTATCAGTAGCAGAGAAAATTGTAGAAGCCTCTGAGCCAACGAAGATACCCGAATTTAATATCTCTCATCTTGAAGGTGTATGGAATAATTATCACAATAGTTGTATTGAACTTCAAAAACGTACCCGAAAACAAAATGTACAGGGGCGTATTCCAATGTTTTTTACGATGGGAGCAGGAGCATTATCTTCAATAGCTTTTGCTTGTGGCTGGGGTGATGAAGTTAAGATTATCTGCGTGATATTGACTGTTATCGGTTTGCTATTGATGGGTTATACTTTTCTGAAAAGTAAAAACGACACATCAATAGAAGATAGAGAACGGTTCACGGATGAGTTTCAAGAAAATTATATCTGTCCCAACCCTAAATGCGGCAAGTATCTTGGTTCATATTCCTATAAACTAATGAAACGACAATATTCAATGAGCTGTCCTCATTGCAAATGTAAATTTGTAGAAAAATAATATGTCAGCACAAGGATTAAAGAACGGAGCATTTCTCCGACACAATACATATAGGATAGAAAAAGTCCTTGGACAAGGAGGTTTCGGAATAACTTATCTTGCGACCGACCTTACACTTGATAGATTGGTCGCCATCAAGGAATTCTTCCCTAAGGACTATTGTGACAGGGCTTCAGATACAAGCCATATTACTCTTGGCACAAGCAGTTCCGCTGAATTTGTCTCTCGACTGAAAGCGAAGTTTCTAAAAGAAGCCAGAAACATTGCAAAGTTTGACCACCCCGGAATTATCCGTATTCACGCCGCCTTTGAGGAAAACAATACGGCGTACTATGTTATGGACTATATCGTTGGCGAATCTTTGTCAGACAAGGTTAAGCGTCAAGGGGCATTATCAACCGACGATGCCATACGATATATCAAGGTTGTGGCAAAAGCACTGGAGTATGTTCACGATAAAAGAATAAATCATCTGGACATAAAGCCGGCCAATATAATGGTTCGTGAAAGTGATGATAGTCCAATCCTTATTGATTTTGGTCTATCCAAACAGTACGACTCGGATGGGAACCAGACATCCACGACACCAACAGGCATAAGTCATGGCTATGCTCCTTTGGAGCAATATAATGATGGTGGGGTTAAGGAGTTTTCTCCCCAAACAGATATTTATTCTTTGGCCGCTACACTATATTTTCTTCTTACTGGCATAACTCCTCCACATGCTACAAAACTAATTGATGAGAGCATAAAGTTTCCTAAATACTTTCCTACTTCATTAGTCCCTGTTATCAATACAGGGATGGAATCAGCACGGAAAAGAAGATATGGAAATATACGAACCTTTGTTACGGCGATAGACAATTCAACTAATTATGGTATCATTGATGATGAATGCACTGAAATTTCAGTAGTTCCAGAGACAAATCATCAAGAACAACAAGATAATAATCACGTCAAAGATAGCCGGGAATCTTCTTCAAGGACGAAACCTAATTACCTAAGAATAGGAGTAATTGCCATAACAATTATTTCTTTATTAGGAATCATTGTATCAATGGTTGGTCCAAAGTTTATAGGCAACAATGAAGAAATATCTGGATCTACATCTGATACAGTTGAATCGGAAGACCCGGAAGTATTAGTAGTAGAGGAAGGAAAAACTGACCACCTTGTACCATGGGTAGTTAAGGATTTTCCTATAATGACAGCCTTGGGAAAATGTTCTTATTCTGGCAAACTCGACTCCGACACATTGCCTCATGGTCATGGTGTCGCTGTTTGGTCAAAGGGTGACGGCAAAAAATATGATGGCGAATGGGTTCATGGAAACATGGATGGACAGTGCAAATACACTCAAAGGAGTGGTGACACCTTCGTCGGGACATTCAAAAACAATCGCTATCATCAAGGAAGATATACAATTATATCAACAGGTGAGTATTTTGATGGTACATTCAAGAATGGTCAGCCGGATAAAGGTAACTGGTATAACAAAAACGGGAAGAAACTTTAGTACTATGGCAAAAGATATAAGCAATATAGCACAGGATATACACAATAGATATAATATATAGGTCAAATGGTCAGGACTGTTTCCGGATAAAGTGATTGACACCAAATCATAAATATCTATTATCAATTTTATACTCCGAATTAGAATATGAATATTGGAATCTCATCCGTCATCAGACTCATTGTCTGCATTGTACTATCCCTATATACCGAAAGTCTTATGGCGCAAGGGAAGATAGCACGTCCTAAAATGCCCCATAACACGGCTGCATCAGTATCCTTTGAGCGGACAGATGCTTTTGGCCCTAATGATATAGTAGTTAGAGCAAAGGGTACTAATGGGAAATGGGGCGCAGTAGATCGGAACAACCAGCTGGTTATTCCTTTGAAGTATGGTTTCCTTTTTCCTTTCTTTGAAGGCGTGGCGGCCGCAAGTAAGATAAAAGATGGAAAATATGCTTTGATTGACTCGGAAGGTAAGGAACTCACCGGGTTTATCTACGATTCTATGAACGGATGTAATGAAGGTCGTATATGTGTAGGGATTGATGGGAAATATGGTTTCTTGGATAAAACTGGTAAAGTTATTGTGCCACTTATTTATTCAATACCAAGCGATGCCCCATATTTATTTAAGAATGGCAAGGCAAAGGTTTCACTAAATGGTATGTCGTTTTATATTGACTATTACGGTAATAGACTATGAATAATGACAAAATATTTAACTCCTTATATGTAATCGGAAATGGATTCGATTTACATCACGGTTTCCGTAGCGGCTTTTCCGACTATGGCAAATGGCTTATGGAGAATCATCCCAACATATACTATTCATTTGAAGAATGGTTTGACATCCCTGTCTATGACGAGGATGATGATACCAAGTATGATGAATGGAAGAACTGGTGGAGTTATTTTGAACAACGGCTTGGAGAAATCTCTATTCGTCCATTTATTGAATATGCTTCTTATCGGGCATTTAATGAGGCTGCACAAGCTGAGGAACGGCGAGCATGTCACATTTACGGAGGTGAAAGGATTGCAGACAACGAGTTGTCGAATCTAATCGATAATATCAAGGGGACATTTAGTGAATGGATTAGGTCTTTAACTCCGGGTGAAAAATGGTATCGCCTTCCTCTTGAAAAAGATTCTTCTCTGTTTCTAACTTTCAACTATACTCCCACTCTGGAAACTATTTACAGTATCTCCAAAGAGAGAATACTTTATATTCATGGCTCCATTGAGTCAGAAGAATACATCTTGGGGCATGGTCTGTCTTATCAGGAAATTGAGAACCAATGCGAGAGTGATGATGAATGTCCTGATTGCCATACCATCGAAGAAATGGAACAATGGTATCGCTCCCATGCGGATGACTTCATGACCGAACAGGTTAAGGAAGTAGCAATTCAAAGAATGTGTGATTTGCGCAAGGATGTGGATGGCATTATAGCTGATAACCATACTTTTTTTGAGCAACTGAAGGATATTCGTGTAATCCACATTTACGGTTTCTCATTCTCGCCGATAGATTTGCCATATATACATGCAATTATGTCTAACATCGACAAAAATGAAGTGATTTGGGAAATCAACTTCTTTAGCGAACGTGACAAAGAGAATATAGAGAACTTCATAGAGAAAGTTGATATTCCAAAAGATAATGTGAAATTGATTCGATTAACGGATATTCAGTTAGACCCTCAATTTAAAATCCCCTTTGAATGAAGTGATATGTTACGAAATTTTATAATTCTAATACTGTTGCTAATCCCAATCCAGTCCTTTGGACAGGGTAAGGTCACTCGCCCTCAAAAGCAAGCAACCCATCAATCTGTGACTCCAAAGAAGAACAATATAAACGAGCCAACATTTGGAAATGTCAATGGTCATGACTGGGTCGATCTTGGATTGCCGAGTGGAACCAAATGGGCTACTTGCAATGTGGGAGCTTCTACTATCTATGACTGCGGGTCATACTTTTCATGGGGATGCACTGAGACTCCAACAGACGGAGTATATTCAATTGAGACTTGCCCGACTTACAGTAAACAAATTGCAGACATTAGTGGACGTTCCTCATATGATGTTGCCAAATTGTTATGGGGTAATGAATGGTGTATCCCAACGAAAGAAGATTACTCTGAGCTATTAAAATACTGCAAGTTCTCTATAGTTCAAATCGAAGGTGAAGAACTTTATACACTCACTGGACGCAATGGAAATTCAATATCTTTCCCTAAAAATCAAATTGCCATAGGCAAAAGCAAACAGAATTTTTCAGGCAGCTCCATGGTTAAAGTGATTAAGGTCCAATTGTGGCTGTCAACGCCATTCTCCGATAGACTCGGTTATACAATGACTTGCACAGACGAAGGATTTCGTGCGTTGTATTCGTGTGGAAAATACAATGGACTTCCAATTAGACCCGTAATAAAAACAACAAAATAACAATGTCAAATCAACGCATCAAATATATAACGCTAATTCTGTTCATGTCATTCCCATTCCTCGTTTTAGGACAAGGGAAAATCACCAGAAATCAGAGTTCTCAAAACAAAACTACGACATTCACTAAGTTTAGTGTGTCAGGGGCTATTAACGGTCATGATTATGTTGACCTTGGTTTGTCAAGCGGAACTCTTTGGGCTACAAACAATATAGGCGCAAATACTCCGGCTGGTTACGGCAACTATTTTGCATGGGCTGAAACAAAATCAAAAAAGGTATATTCAAAGGAAAACTGTACAACATACAATACTCGTATGTATTTTGATGGCTTGCCTTCGAATATTAAATCAGATACCATAAGAGCAATGTTGAGGATTATTGATAATCCAAAATATGATGCTGCGAGAGCGAATTGGGGAGAGGGCTGGCAGCTACCATCATCAGCCGACTTTGCTGAACTAAATAAAGAATGCATCTGGCAATATATGACTATTGACGGGCACAATGGTTACAAGATAACTGGGCCTAACGGAAATTCAGTATTTCTTCCAATGGCTGGGTATATCGAGGAAACCTATAAATCACAAGTTGGCACTGGCGGTTTTTATTGGACTGGCGACTTTTGCGATGATACACGATCTATTATGTTCGATTTCCATAAAAGCAGTCATGACGGTATAATATGGTCTAATCGACAAAACGGCAAAAGTATTCGTCCTGTTTTAAGAGATAGAAAACCAAAGAATACCATAAAATGGGCTAATGAATTATAGACTTTAATGTTTAGATTGTATTGTATATGGCTACAATATTTGACGACATAGACTATGAGTATAATCAACCGGAATTTTCAAATGAAGATTCTGTCTCGCAATTCTGCATAGCAATTTTTGACGCAACCAATCATAGACCGATTGGAACTGGGGTTTTAATAAACGCTCAGGGATTTTTCATATCAGTGGCTCACAATTTCAATAATGAGAAATGTGAGATTAAGGCGTTCTTTGAAGGACGAGTATACAACATTCTCCAATTATATAAAGAATATGAACTTGGAAAGTTTGATTTATTCATTGGCCAACTTATCAGTTTTGACTCTGATGAGTATTCAAACTGTACCTTTCCCATATTGGTTAATCCAGTTCGATTGGACGTCGGAACGAAACTTTGTATCGCAGGGTTTAAAGAAATTAAAATATCTGGAACGGAGAATTTAGACGTTGTAAATCCAATAGTAGATTTACAACTTACCAAGCAACGATTCAATAGTTGTGTTTTGGAACCCGATGCAATCCAGAAGAATCTACTTACAGAGCTTGGTGAGAACTTTACATTCTTTCTTAGAAGTGAAGGTGCTGAAAAATACAGGGGCTTTAGTGGAGGCCCGGTTTATTTTGATGGAAAGATTTACGGAATTGTGGTTTCACACTACTTCCTTAATGCAGACTATATTAAATCAGTTCTAACTTCAAATATTGATACTAATACACTCCAGACATTATAGATATGAACGGACAACGATTAATCATACTACTATGTAGCATCTTTTTCTCTATTTCTGTATGTGCTCAGGGGAAAATTTCGCGACCAACTCAACAACCACACAATATGAGCAGCTCCTCAACTAAGGTAAATGACAATACTAATATAATCTCAAAATTCAATTGGGATAACGATGGTATCTGTCAAGACACCATCGTTGATTTAGGTCTATCTGTTAATTGGGCTGGGTGGAATATAGGTGCAAATTCTCCTGACCAAGAAGGAACCCTATTCGGATGGGGAGATCCCTCGGGTAAGGAGAGGTCAATCTACAGTGCCAAATATCCCGTTAAAGATCCGCCAATGAGTATTTGCGGAGACAGCAGATATGATATGGCTATGGTTAACTGGGGGTGGCCTTGGCGTCTTCCAAATCGCAAAGAACTGGATGAACTTGTTTCAAAATGCAAGTGGGAGGAAATGTATTACCATGGAATTAAGGGGTTCAAGTTAACTGGTCCTAATGGGAATACGCTATTTCTCCCAATAACCCGATCGCGAACACCGATATGGGATAAGGACAAACAGGATTATAAGGATGAATTAGAAACAAAGCAATCTTCAACTGGACATTATTATTCAGGAGAATTAAATTCCAATGGAGGTAAGTGGGAACCATGGGATTGCAGACCCTATGTATTATGTTGTTTTGGCGGTTCAATTGCGCGTGGCTCTGTTGATGGGACAACACTCCGATGTACCGGTTACCCAGTAAGAGCAGTTTACGACAAATGAAATTTTGTGTAGAATCCCCACTACTTCATACAAGAAACAAAATATAGTAAGAGTATCTCAAAATCGAGATATAAATTTGCATCATAAACAACGACAATATGGATACAACAAATTTTAATCCAACCATTCCCTCTTCGACAGGGGCAAATAAGACTGATGGAAAAATCCTGAATGCCGGAGCAACAGCTCTTGCAGGAGGTGTTGTCGGCTTAGTTCTTCCTCATGCGATTGGCAAGGTAAAGCAAGCGATAGAATCCACCACAGAGACTCCTGCGGAAGATTCCGAGGAAAACACTGAGCAAGCGACTTCAACACCATCTTGGGCAGATGAAAAGATCTCTGTAGCAACCGGGGTTAACGATGAAATGTCGTTCAACGAGGCTTTTGCAGCTGCACGTGCCGAAGTTGGTGCCGGAGGTGCATTTGAATGGCGTGGTAATGTGTACGGGACTTATTATGCAGAGGAATGGAATTCCATGAGCGCCAGTGAAAAATCTGACTTTAACGACCACTTCAGTTGGAACCATCTGGAAGCATCCTCCAATTCAACTGCCTCCAACTATATCGCAGATGATACCATTGAAGTTGTTTCTGTTGACCACACCGGTTCGTCAGTACACCAAACTGCTACAGAAGTAGAAGTTGTGTCTGCCCAACCCGAAATCGAAGTATTGGGAGTAGTGCATGACATGCAGACTGGTTCAAATATCGGAGGGCTATCGGTGGATGGACAAGATGTATTTTTGATTGATGTTGACGGAGACCTTGAGTTTGACCTCATGGCCTCAGACCTCAATCAAAATAATATCGTTGATGAAGGTGAGGTCGTTGATATTCACGGTCAAGGTATGACCGTGGATCATCTTGGTGGTATATCTGAAATTTCCGAAAGCATAAACGGAGACGATGAACTCCCTGACTATATGGCAGACAATACTTATGAAATATAGTCCTCAATATACCCTTATCGTGTTTTTGACACTCGTTCTAAGTCATTTTAGCGCAAGTGCCAAGGACTATCTCGTATCGGTTGGTATAAATGATTATTCATCATTTCCGTCAAAGTTGGGAAATCTTATGCTGCCGGTAAACGACGCTAAGTCGTTGGCCAATTTATATGCTAATCATGGTGATGTGGATTATGCTCTTCTTCTTGACAAAGACGCGACAAAACGTTGTATAATTGCCGCCATGAAGAAAGTGTTCACCAATTCTACTGACACAGATAGAATCATCTTTTTCTTCAGTGGTCATGGTTATTCAGAGGGTGTATGTGCTTATGATGGGAAGTTGACTTATGACGAGATTAAAAAGGTATTCGCATCAATGACGAGCAGTGCTAAAATCATTTTCGTGGATGCTTGCAGAGCTGGAGGAATTAGAGTTAAGCAGAAAAACTCATCACACCCCAAAGGGGCATCCTCGGATGTTATCTTCTTTTTAGCATCAAGGACTAATGAAAGTTCGATTGAGAGGATCGACATGAAGAATGGATTTTTCACAGAGTATTTAGTACGTGGGTTAAAAGGTAATGCCGATGAAAATAAAGATAGGGCCATTACCACCAAAGAACTTTACGAATTCGTAAGTAAACGTGTTGGTATTCAATCAAGAGACTTGCAACACCCTGTTATGTGGGGTAATTTCAATGACTCTACAATCATAATGAATTGGTAATATCAAAGATATGGAAGTTATTAAAATAAAGTGCCCTTGGTGTAATGCCGTTCTTACCGTTAGAGATAACCCTGACAATGAGGGGAAATCTGTGACATGTCCTGTATGTAAGAAAAATGCTTTGTATTCTCAATTCAAGAGAGTGGACTTGGCACCTAAGATTGATGAAGGATGTACCCAATATGCTGTTTCACAAAACATTCAGTATGTTGAAGAAATCGGCATTCTAAAATCTACAAAAAGCGGTCAGTCATTCCAACTAAAATTGGGAAAGAATGTCATAGGTAGAAAAGCGGCTAATTCATCTGCAAGTATTCAGATAGACACCAATGGAGATAAGCGGATGAGTAGAGAACATATCATCATTGAGGTTGTCAAACATCCACTTAAGGGAACTATGTATAGCGTTTCATTATATAAAGAGAGGGTTAACGATACAACAGTGGCAGGTCAGAAACTTATTTATGGAGATTGCATAATCCTCCATAGTGGTGATACGATTGAATTGCCCAATTACTCTTTGATTTTTGAAATACCAGATGCTGACGCAACTCAAATTTAATTAGACCAATGAGATTTAAGACAGAATACAGAAGCATCTGGGAATGCGGGCAGAGAGTGGATACTTATGGCAATCCGCATCAGGAGGATTCCATTTTTCCGGTACATAATTCCAATGAGGATAATGTCAGTCTCTTCATTCTGTGTGATGGGATGGGCGGTCATGAAAGAGGAGAGGTCGCAAGTTCATTAGTGTGCAATTCGATGTCATCATTTATTGGTAAAGACACCGACATCTTTAGCAATGACATTTTAGTCAATGCTCTTGAATCATCATATAATCTAATGGATAAATATGATGATCAATCCGATAAAAAAATGGGTACAACACTTGCCCTATTAAAACTTCACCAAGGAGGTGCCACGATAGCTCATATTGGGGATAGCCGTGTTTACCATATTAGACCGGGAAAGGATGGTGAATCCACACAAATTTTGTTTTTGACTAATGACCATTCGCTTGTTAACGACCTTGTAAAAATAGGTGAGTTAACACCTGAGGAAGCGAAATCGTCTAAACAACGTCATATCATTACCCGTGCTATGCAACCGGGAAACCATTGCAATGCAGATATATATGAGACAACTGACATATTACCGGGTGATTACTTTTATTTATGTTCTGATGGAATGCTGGAACAGATGGAGGATGATGCCATTCGTAATATCTTTTCAAACGCAGGTGGCGACATTGAAGAAAAGACTCGCATTTTGAAAGAGGCAACTTTTGAAAATAAAGATAATCACACAGCGATTGTTGTTAAGATTGTTAGTGTTGATGAAGACTTGAGATATACTTCGCCCTACCGTAACAAGCTGAGCGATATATTTAGAAATTTTTTTCAACGATAATAACATTGAATTATGTGGATTAAGCGGATATTATTAATTACAATATCGATAATAGGCGGATTTTTAAGTTGCTCAGCACAAGGAAAAATTGAAAGGCCATCGGTGCATCCAAAAGTGACAAAAGGGAATATTAATGGTCATGCATATGTTGACCTTGGTCTGCCATCTGGTATAAAGTGGGCTACATGTAATGTAGGAGCCAATTATGAATATGAAACAGGGAATTATTATTCTTGGGGAGAATGTAATACAAAAGAATTATATGATCCCAAACATGGAGCTACATTAGGTTTAAATTTAGATGATATCAGTGGCAATACAAAATATGATGTTGCTCGGAAGATTTGGGGCAGTTCCTGGCGAGTTCCGACAATGGCTGAAATAAAAGAGTTAATTCAGCATTGCACTTACGAACGAGTTCAAAGGAATGGAAGAGTCGGATGTCTATTTACTGGAAAAAATGGCAATCAAATTTTTTTACCGGCTTGCAATTGTGCACCAATATATGAATTTCAGATTGAGAAAAGAGCTCCACTTACCAAATGTTATTATTGGACTTCAACTCCTTCTGATAGAATTTATAATAATTTAGCTTACTACTTAAGCGACTATGATGATAAGTTAAGTATTAATGATGTAGAAAAATCAGTAGGCCTACCTATTCGTCCAGTTTCAAAATAATTGTATAATTATGAAGATCAATATTCTCTTTACAGCTTTAGCCTTTATAGTATCTTCTTTTGTGCCTATGCTTGCCCAGCATTACACGGAAATCTCTATCGTACCCGATAATGAATATGTGGATGAAGTTCCAGATAAACAGCCGGAATATCCCGGTGGTATAAATGCGCTGATGAGATTCCTTTCACAGAATCTTGTGTATCCTCAGGAGGCGATGGCCAATAACCTCCAAGACAAGGTAATTGTAAAGTTTATTGTTAACACAAAAGGCGATGTTGAATATCCTGAGATAATGTCGGGCAAATATCCTGTTCTTAATCAAGAGGCGCTCCGTGTTGTGTCACTCCTGAAAGGTTTTAAACCCGGAGAAAAGAACGGGGAGGCAGTAAAGACGTGGTTTACTCTCCCTATAAACTTCAAATTGAACTCTGAGCAGGATGAAGATGATGATTACTTCGATGCTGTGCCTATTGATTCTATCGGCTATCAAGAGATGATGGATTTAGGGCTGAAGGCTCAATCAGAAAATAATCTGCCTCATGCCACCGCATACTTCAAAGAGGCTTTCCACATCAATCCGTATTCCATTGGCCCATTGGAGCGTATTGTAAAAATGAACAATGCCAATCAGAAATCTGCTGATAACTATGCTATCTATGAATTTGGCATTGATGAACTCACTCGATGGAACAAGCTAAACGGGACTGGAGCCAGTGCAGCATTTCCTATGGAATGGTTGGCCGAACAGATGAATTTAATTGACCCGGATGATCTTTATCCGCACTTCGCATTGTTATGGACATACCTTGAAATGCCAACTCCGACACTTCGTGAACGTGCGAATACGTTAATGGACAAACTTATTCCAATTAGTGAGAAACGTCAACTCTGGGATCAATACGGCCATATGATGTCACTTAAGATTTTTTTCTTGACTGATTTCAATGAAATTGTGAAATTGTATGAGCCTAATGTAAAGAAACTGGCGAAATCTCCTCAAGGTGCTGGTGCATTAGCAATGCTCAGTCAAGTATATGGAGAAAAACTCGGTAATTCAGAGAAAGCTGCAAAGTATATGAAAATGGCTGAAGATGCTGACCCGAAAAGGGTCGAACTTCCAAAATGGATTGAATAACGCTGTCTACGGATTTTATGCAAACAGATTATATGATATGCGTTTTCAGGAATCTGGGGAAATAATGACTATGGCAGAGATTATATCGTTCATCACACTGAATACATATAGCAACAACAGGAGTTGAATAATATCAAAACCGTAAAATATCAGATCGATGAGATATTTACCAATAATTTTAGTCTCGACGATTCTGGCATCATGTCAAGTATCGTCAACTAAGGCTGTAAATGAGCAAAAGGAAATAATTGAAGATTCTGTGCCTGACACACTTGTAACTGTGTCGAATATGGAAATAGATTCCATGCCATTCATCATGTTAAAGATGAACAATGAGACTGCTTATATTTCAATGGTGGACTCCGTTATACCTTCTGAAACTGATTCGACAATAGGATTGTGTGTTGAGGCGGCTTTTACGGGAGAGTTACTTAAAGAGTTCAAAACAACGAACATCGGTGGTGATTACGTTATTGATGGTGTCTTCCATAAAGGGTACAAGTGTAAGGCGAATACCGGATTCCTTTACGCTGACAAGAAAATCTACACCATATCATCTTCTCAACATTGTGATGAATGGATTGCCAAAGCACAGGAAAATGGAGGCACCCTCTTCCAACAAATTCTAATGGTACAGAACGGAAAGAACGTTTATAAGGGAACGCCCATTAAGCAGGCAACCCCCAATATATATAGGAGTGCATGTATTTTGAATGACGGTAGTTTTGCTGTTATCCAATCGACAAAAGCATTACCATTAAACGATTTCATCAACTCTCTGATAGAAATGGGCGTTAGCGATGCTCTCTATCTTGATATGGGTAGAGGCTGGAACTATGGTTGGTATCGCGAGAATACTGAGTCTCCCGCCATTAAACTCTTCGATTATAAATCTACTTATCAAACCAACTGGCTTTTCATAAAGGCTAAGCGATGAAAATCCAACGAATAATGAAACCTAAATTTTTAATCTATCGGGCTCTGATAGTTTCAGTTGTAATTGTTGCTTTTGCTCAAATTTCTTTATTGGGATGCGAAAAGGCTCACAATAATCCTATAGCCAACAAAGATATTCTTGCAGAAAACGATAGCGTTCAAATTCTTTGTGAAGTAGTTGACTCTGCCAAAGATGAATTTGACGTGCCGATAATTGCTCTATGGATACACAATAAATCAGACGGTTCTGAAAAGAAGCTTCTGCAAACAGTGAGACCCGACTGGCATTGCTGGTATATGAGCGATGGAGACCAGTGGATTGATGTTCCGATTGATTCTATCACAGCCATATCCAGAGCTTACATTATCAATGATAATCCCCTCCAACTCATCGTGGAGGGAGTCCCGGATTGTCGTAATGAATTCTCTCACTTCATTGACGTGGACAGGCATACAGCAAAATACATTCCGGCTAATAGCGGATTGCTTGGCCGTACAGAAGAAGGATATTTGATTTTCCGCTCATACAGATATGTCTCTAACCCTGACATTGCCGGTCGCTATACTTTCCTTCAAGTCTTTGACGAAGACGGCGTAATGGTCGATTCCCTTGACCTTGAACACGTAATCCTTGAAAAATACAATTCTCCGTATGCTAAAAAATAAGATTGCTAAAAGAATTGCGTGGGCTTCAGGTGCTCTTATTGCCTCGTTGGTAATAGTCATGGTTGTATGCGACCGAATGGTTAATCATGCCGCTAAGGATCGGCTTTATGATTCAGTGGAGGATATGCCACATCGTAAGGTCGGGCTTGTGCTTGGCACTTCGCCCATATCTACATGGAATGGGCGAAGGAACTATTACTTTGATCATCGTATAAAAGCGGCCGCAGACCTATATAACGCCGGTAAAGTTGATTGGCTTGTGGTCAGTGGTGGTGATTACCGAAATTCAGAGAATGGGTATGACGAACCGATTGCTATGCGCGACTCGCTGATGAAACAGGGCGTTGACTCCGTGCGCATAATTCTCGATTATGACGGCACTCGCACCTTGAACTCTATCGCCAAGATGCGCGATGTATATCGTCAGGACTCAATCGTAATAATTTCGCAAGAATACCATAACGAGCGTGCCTTGTATCAAGCCAAACATCTTGGAATAGATGCAATCGGATATAATGCCAAGACTCCCGGTCGTCGTACATCATGGTGGCGTAATCGTGGGCGTGAGGTCCTTGCCCGCGTAAAACTTTTCATTGATATTGTCAGAGATGTGCAACCCGACATCAAGGAGTCTATGGTCTGTGATTTCACTGAGTCAAAATTGGAGTTCTTGTCAGAATCACATATACAAACAGAATATGGAGATTTAATTTGCCTGAAGCCAGATATGAGTCGCTTAACTATGGATATGATTTGCGGTGAGATACCCTCAGCCGACAACGATTCTATCGTTTTGGCATTTGCAGGAGCTTTCACCGGGTCAACATCAGGCAAAGGACACATCAATATAGCCGGGAACCATGTTTCGGGAGGCAAGATATATAGAGGTTATCGTTGCAAGCGAAACACCGGTGCTTTCACATGGTCACCACTTTCCGGCCCTCAGTTCTTCTATGACGATTATCAATCAGCAATGGAAAAGGCAGCAAGAGAAGGTGGAATGGGCTTTGCACAGGAAATGATGATACACCATTTTAAAGGTGTGAAGACGGCTCGAAAATTGGACAATAAGAACGTTTTCCGTGCCCTATGCCTCGACAAAGAAAACCAGTTGGCTCTATATGAGAGTCTCGGCATTGTCACCTTCGGCAACTTCATCAACGCCTTACTCTCACAAGGTGTAAAAGAGGCTCTTTACACCGACATGGGGCAAGGGTGGAACTATTGCTTCTACCGCGTCAATGCCAATGAGTCCTCTCCAAAATATCTTCACGGCCAACCGTTGCCTTACGCCTCAAACTTCATAATCTTAAAAAACAACTAATTCATGGGACTATTTGACTTCTTTAAATCAAAGAAAAAAGATCATAAAGTAACGGTTGAGACATCAACACAAATGGATGAACTTCGTTGTATAGGTGGCTGTTGCGGTGTATGTGATACTCCGCTTGATGCTAAATATACGCCTGACAACATCACAATATTAGGCCGAAGAGATATATTTGTGTTCGGCAGCAATCTTGCCGGACACCACGGAGGAGGCGCCGCACGGGTAGCCTTAAATCGCTTTGGGGCTATATGGGGACAAGGCGAAGGGCTTCAAGGCAATTCCTATGCCATTCCAACAATGCAGGGGGGAGTCGAAACCATCAAGCCATACGTAGACAATTTTATTGAATTTGCTGAGTATGAGAAGGCTCTTACGTTTTATGTAACAAAGATTGGGTGCGGTATTGCCGGCTTCAGAATCGAACAAATCGCCCCATTGTTCCGTAATGCCTATAATTTACCAAACGTAATCTTGCCTATTGAATTTGCAGTATATATTGAAAATGAGAATCGTTCGATACATCCTCAAAAGATTCTTGATACAATTGAGGCTGCTCATGAAGAGAGGGTAAATCATTTCAGCACTCCAATTAAAGTTATTGGAATTGGAGGAGCTGGCACTAACTCAGTTGAACGAATGATTGAGAATCCACTCAAGAATGTTGAATACTGCGTACTAAATACAGAAAAGCATGTTATCCAATCAAAAGTTAAATTGAAAGGACTTTTAGAGGGATTAACAAATGATCCTTGTGGGATAGTTCCGCGTGGATTTTCCGAGGAATGGTTTAATAAATATTATGCAACTGAATCAAATAGTGCCTTCGTGCATTATATGATTGACCGTTCTGCTGATCACGTGATTATTGTCGCCGGATATGGAGGCATAACGGGTACATTCGGAAGCAAATGGATTGTGAACCTCTGTAAGAAATCTGGTATACCTGTGACAGTGGTCTGCACTATACCATTTGACTTTGAAGGAAAGAGAAAACAAGAGCGAGCATTAGACGTTGTAAATTCCCTTTTGGCAAATGGCATCGATATAAAGATTCTCTATGCTGAGGACTTGAACCAAAAGTATAGTGATATTTCATTTTTCGACTGCTTTTCACTTCTTGATGAGTATGTTGCAGAAACTGTGTGTAAACTTTGTGAAGAGATATCAGGGTCAAATAATGGAGTTGGAGAAATTCCAAATCCTGGCATAAATAAACTTCCTTGTGAAGTTACAACTCATTGCTATGGTATGACGAGAACATTCGCTGATATTATATTAGCGTTAAATGAAGATAGACAATACTCGTCTCCAGATACGGCTATCGCAGATTTAGGCGCATATATGCAACGTTTTAGTGAGCGTGGGGATAATGTCGCTTTTTTAGCTGTAAGGATTCTTCAATGTGTTCTCCATGATGAGCCGGAGATATTTATAAATGGCGTATTAAACACTGATCGCCTACGTGAATTGATGTTTCAGGACAAGTATGTCCACTCAAAGATAGATAAGGCGTACCTCTTGTATTGCAAAGAGAAACTTATGAATCTTGTAGCATATCTCAACGAATTCAGACGATATACTAAACCCGAAGAATTGCGTAAAGACTTATTTGAGAATACTGATGTTCTGCAATTCTCGGCATGTGCTCCTATTCCGGGATTCTATTATTTCATCATGAGTGGAGCTTCCGCAATGGATTATCCCGTGCAATTCTTTGTCCGTGCAATTCGGAAGTTTTGGTCAAAGATTACTACTGACGGAGTTTTGGATGCTGATAAAATGAAAAAAATAATGTTTGGCAATCATGATGACGCAGTGAGACAACTTGGACTTGAAGACACAATTAAAAGGGACTATATAGAAGATAGTCCATGTCATCCGGAAGTATTTGTACCCAAAGTTATGGGGACTGCACCCGTATATGTCAAAGATAGTGAAACAGGCCGTTATATACGCTCATGTGGAGAAGGTAAAGGTCCAAACTCAATTCCTGACTGGCTTGAGTTTCAAATAGCAAAGCAAATTCTTGAATGCGATAAGTCGTATAAACTTATCGGGAATTACTATATTCCAAAATACGACAATACCTTGCCTGTTTATGGAAAGTATTCCGGAAGGATAGTGTTTAATACACAAGTCGAAAAATTACAGTTCATCGAAGATGTAAAGAAAGGGAAAAATGTATGGAGGTAAGTATCTTTGATAAAACCATATACATTAAGGATTTAGGTTGCGGATATGGTTCTTTGTCTGCAACCCACATTCCTCCATCTGTAAATCTTTTTGTCAAAGTGACAAATGGCTGTAACGCGCGATGTGCATTCTGCTCTAATATGGGATGTAATCTATCAAAATCAGAATTTGATTATAGCAAGCTATGGCGTATAGTGGACGAGTTACAGTCAAAAAAAATCTTTGTGAATCGCATAAACATAACGGGAGGTGAACCGGCAGTAGTTCCAAATATTGTTAATCGCATTCTTGAACAAGCATCCATTGATAAATATAAAGGTATTCATTTGCATTTGAATACTAATGGACTTCTACCGTCCTCTCAAAAATTGATGCGTCATTCTCGCTGGAACTCAATTTCAATGTCGCTCCATCATTATGACAGAGAAATGCTATCAGAAATTTATGGAGTTAAAATTCCGGTGAACGCATTTTCTTTCGATGGAGTAAATATGGATATAGTTAACGCGAGTTGCAACCTCATAAGAGGATATATAGATTGTGACATTGAAGTCGAGAAGATGCTTAGATTTGCTATTTCACTTGGCTTGCCTCGACTTGGATTCGTGGCATTGATGAAAGTTAACGATTATTGTGAAGAGCATTTTGTTGATTTTAGTGAAATCAATTTCACCTCAATACCTCACCTATACTTTATAGAGAGCCGAAACCGAGGTGTCGACTGTAAATGTAGCAACTATCTGTATAATCACGATGGACGAATTTTAGAGGTATATATGCGCAATTACGCCAATCCCAATTATTGCGAATCTTCATTGATGTATGATGGCCAATTTTTAAGACAGGGATTCCACGATGACAACATCATATACTGACATTGAGAGTCTGTTTGAATCAAGGAAAAATAATCCTTTGTTCAATACTTCGTATCCAATCTCTCCAAAGGATTGGGTCGAATACAGCGTGTTCGGAGAACTACCATTTGAGGCAATTAAGCCTATAGCATTCTATGGGCATATTCCTTTTTGCGAGCAAATCTGTTCGTTTTGTGAATACACCCGGATATGTGTTCCATCAAAAGAAATGCAGTTCAGATATATAAAAAACCTTATCTCGGATATTGAACGCTTTATCCGGCACTATCCCGGAATAAAACTGTATGGCTTTGACATAGGAGGTGGAACACCGACATCGTTATGCGAAGAGGCTTTCTCTATGCTTTTAGAGAAATATCAAAATATAATCTCACATATCCCCCTAACCCCAGACTTTGAACCGAGTATTGAAGCCACGTTCCAGACTCTATCTGATGAGAAAATTTCTGCAATCGCAAACGCCGGGATTTCAAGAATCTCTTTAGGCATACAGTCTGTGGTAGAATCTGTAGTGAATCCGCTGCATAGGCAAAATGTTGATGCGACTGCAATGAAGGAAACTATCGACAAGATTCACGCTACTAAAATCAAGAAAGTAAATCTGGATCTTATGTATGGGTTGCCGGGACAGACTGCCGATACGATACGCAAGGATATGGAAACAATATCATTCCTGAATCCCGAACAAGTTACTGTGTATGAATTCCGCACTAATCAAGTCGGCTCCGCTTTTTCAGTGAACAGCGAAACCTTCTATGAGCAATACTGTCTCTTATACGATGGTCTCATCCGACTCGGATACAAAAGCGACTTCGGACAGAATACATTCAGCAAAGATACCGGGGACTACGGCGTTTCGTCATATCTCAGGCATAGGATGTTAGATGGATGGCAGTATAAAGGATTTGGCATTTCAGCACAAAGTATGTCAATGAACGGTTTATCCTACAATATAGGAAAAAATGACGGAAGCGTCTTGAAGCGAATCAGTTTTAATGACTCTTATGAACCCAGCATCTACTATTCGTTGCCCAAACAAGAACTCCTTGCAAAATTCATTGCCATCTCCGGATATTCTGGTGGTTTCTCTCTGCCAATAGCCAATCAAATTATGGATGGTAAATTCGTATCAATATACGCCGATATGCTTAAATTCCTTTCAGATGAAAATTTAATAACTTGTTCCGGAGAGAGAATACAAATTTCTAAGGAAGGATTCAGATACTATGGTGCAATTCTTTCGATGTTCTATCCACTTAACAACATTGAGGCATACGCAAACAACCATATCCTTTCGTATCTTCCCAAATGAAAAGTTTTATGGCATCCTTTATTGATAAGACGAAAAACTGGATTCTTAAGCATAAACTATTTCTTATTTGCATAATTGTCCTTGTAATGATTAAGGTTGTATGGGTTGCTTGGGCCTGTTGGAACGAGGGTAATCTGGATAAGGAGAAAACTGATATACTCCAACGACGGAATTGGCTTATTGGAAAAGTTGTCGTTGAGCCTCGGCAACTGTTGAATGAAATGCCGGGAGGATTGGGACTGCAATTTCAAGGCGAATGGGCATTGTATTCCTGCTCTATGTTTTCAAAAGCTCTTTCTAACATTTCGATTCTTTATCCCGAAACCAAACAGGAATCAATAAATACGATAGATAGCCTCATTCAGATAGTTAAATCTCCGGAACTGAGACTATATGACAAGATGCGTTGGGGAGAAGATCCGTTAGATTCGATTGCCGGAGATAAGAGCCATATATCATATCTGAGCCATTTGGCATGGATGATAGGCAACTATCGCAAAATCGGCGGAGGTGATAATTACAACGCGCTCCATGACTCACTTTGTGAAGCGATGAATCACCGGATACTAAAGTCGGAATGTATGAATCTTCCTACATACCCAGGTGAGGACATATACATACCCGATATGCTCGTTGCCATTGTTGCACTCTCCGATTATGCGAAACTAAACAATGGGAAATACCAAAACACCGTCAACCATTGGATTCAACGAGCTACATCGGGGTGGATTGACAGCGAAACTGGTTTGCTACGCTCGTTTCTCCCTCTTAATGGCGACACATCTGTAAAGTCACCAATCAAGGGCTCTTATTCAACTCTCAACACATACTACCTCACGCAAATAGACCCTGAATTTGCAAAAGAGCAATACGCACATCTCAAAGATGTCTTTCTGAAAGATTCATGGCTGACAGGGTTCAAGGAATATCCGGATGGCAGTGGCTTTCTTGGAATGGATGTTGATGCCGGGCCTATAATCTTCGGGCTCAGTCCGTCAGGCACAGCCTTCGGCATAGGCTGTGCCACATATTTCAACGACACTGACCTACGAAAACATCTGCTAAAAACCGCTGAAATCGCAGGTCATACAGTATCATGGAATGGTAAGCGACGCTATCTTCTCGCCAATATAGCCTTAGTCGGAGAAGCCATAACCCTTGCAATGCGAACAAATTGTATAAAATAAATCTTTTAATCTACCGATACATGAGCTTTTTAGCAACAATTGTATATATCATATTAGGTTTCATTATTATTGCGATAGTATTCATCTGCATTATAGTTTTAATGATGTACTGCGTAGCTTCAGGTATTGCATACAAAAAAGAAACTGAAATTTCTGCATAGGATTATTGGGAAACTCATAAGAGTAAATCATGGACTGAACTGTCAGGCGAAGAAAAAGAAAAGATGTTGATTGCAAACCTTATAATTGCAGATGATGTAGGAGCAGTAGTAACTAAAGAAAAGCTCACTATTATGTTGGAGGAACAATTGCCAATTTCAGAACCTCATGTTGGATTAAGTTATCCGATGGATTGCTAATGGTATTCGCCGCCTCTAAAGGCGGCCGAAATTTTTGGAAATTTTGAGAGTAAATCAGCGGAGCAACTCTTCACAGGGTTGCTCCGCATGGCGTATATTACGACTATTGGCTATTTCTTTTTTGCGAGCCATTCGTCCCGTTTCTGTCGGCACTCTTTAAGGGTCGGTGACACCACTGAGAATAGTTCGCCGTCCTCGGTACGATAATCATACATGATTTGTTCTACTCGTTCTCCTCTATGAGTATAGTAGAAGGCTTCGTATTGCTCTTGACCTCTCTGTGTGGTCGATATTCCGTTTTGTGTTATGCGTGTCATAGTTGGTGGGGTGTTGTGACCTCCACCGATGTGGCGGAGGTCGGGTTAAACTTATGCTCTCTTTCTCTCGGCTATCATCTTGATATTGTCGCTGATGATTTGGGCAATGCGGTCTTGATATTGGCAGACCTTGTTGGCAAATGCCCTGCATTGGATGATTGAGTAGTCTTTGAGGGAGATTTCAATCGTGGCGATTGTCTTGTCCTTGATTTTGGCGGTGAATACCAATGTGTTCTCTTTGAGGTAGTAGGACGATGAACCTACGCAGATGTGCTGACGGCTTCCCTCATCGTAATACTCGGCTACGGAGTTGAGGGTATGGACAACGATTTCTCCGTCTGTCATCACCAATCCGGTGTATCTGCCTTTGAGTTCCTCAAACTTGGCTTCATCTTCCTCCGCTCTCTTGCGGTCTTTCTCTCTCTGCTCCTTGATACGCTGACGTTCAGCCTTTGCCACATATTCATCGTGTACGGCTTTAAGGTCTTTTGGCGCTACCAATGTGGGGGAATGGAGGTCTCTGCCCATTCTATCCAACATCTTGATGTAGTCAAACCACATCTGCGGGTCGTCAATCTTGTAACCTGCCCGACGTGCCACCTTGATTGTGTCCCAATATTTGTCAACCTCTTTAGGGTGGTGGCAGAGGTAGCGGAACAACCCTTCCTCTCCGGCTTTCATCAGAGTCTCAGCCTTTGGGTTGGTGAGCAACTGCTGAAATATCGTCACGGGATGTGCGCCATAGGTAAAGGTTGTGTAGCCGTTACGTTTGATGGTATCAGTGACCTTGGTTCTTGGATACACCCATTGGTTGGCGATGTGCCAGAATGCGTCATTGTCGTGTCTGATTTCCAATGGAGAGCCGAAAGCGAATGAGTCAATGTAGTGACCCAATGTGCGCTGAAGCCCTACTACGGTGGTGTGTCCGTGCTTGTCAATCCAATAGGAGCCGATTTCAACGAAGCCGGGATTTGCCTTCATACCCTTGCGGAACTCCACAATCATCAGAAACATTCGGATTACTTGAAAACCCTTGACTGCGGTGACGATGTTGAAGTATGACCTCTCCCTTACAACTCGCAGAGTGGTAGCCTTGACCTCAACCTTTGCGCCACAATGTGGACAACGGCACATTCCTTCCTCGGCTTCCCACTCGTGACCGCATATCAGACATACGGCTTTCCCTTTCTTGAATTTAAGGGCATAGTTGTCGATTGTATGGGTCAGTGCCCACTGCTTTTGGGCGGTGGTGAGTGGGCGAAGCTGCCCACTCATTGCCAATATCTGCTCTTGCTTCTTATTTCGCGGTTTCATAGTCGTATGCTTTAGAAGTCATCTCCAAAGAGATTGGGTTGAACATTGATTTCTTCACCTGCTTTCGGTGCGGTGGTGGTGTGCTTGGGTG
>OFEZ01000503.1_pt1 | contig 27784 bp, 21 predicted proteins | sample 1521241 | NCBI WGS metagenome assembly OFEZ01 (sample SAMEA3504099, study PRJEB24116) | mouse gut metagenome | biome: mouse gut; feature: mouse-associated habitat; material: faeces | place: Denmark | collected 2011
TTCTGCTACCCGGAAGTATGTGTCCTGCATTCTGGCCATGGCTTTTGCCTCGGCGTTGCTAGCCTATTGTGGTCTGAACGCTCTGGTCACCCTCATCGCCATGTACCCCATCGCGCTGCGCCTGATGGAGCGTGCCGGCGTCCCCAAGCGTTTTGTCATGGGAATCCTCAGCTGCGGTGTCTACACCTTTGCCATGTCCGGTCCCGGTTCTGCGGAGCTGGTGAACATCCTGGCCATGCAGACTCTGGGCACCCCGTCTTACGCCGGTCTCTGCGGAGGCATTGTAGCCTGTGTCACGGAGATTGCCGTGACCACCTTTCTTACCACCATCATGATCAAAAAAGATGTGGCCAAGGGTAAAACGTTTGCCTATGGCCCCAAGGACGTGGTGGCGCCGGACGACCAGGAACGCCCCAGTGCGTTGCTTGCCATTCTGCCCCTGCTGGCACTGATCCTGTTGTTCAATGTTCTCTCCCTGAATATCTTCACGGCGACTATGATCGCATGGTTGCTGTCTGTGGCCCTGTTCTGGAAGTATTTACCCAAGCGGGAAGGGAAGCGCACCAACGAGATGCTGGATGTGTTCACTGCCGCCGGCACTATGGCCTTCGGCCCCTGTAGCGCCGTGGGTTCCATCGTGGGCTTCACTACCATTGTCCAGAATTTGCCCGAGTTCCAGAATATGCTGGATGGTGTGTTCAATCTGAATCTGCCTGCAGCAATAATCCTGGTGGTGGCTGTATGCCTGATTGCCGCTCTGACCAGTTCCTCCACCGCGGCCATCCGTGTAGCCGTGCCCATGGTGACTGAACAGTGTACCGCTGCCGGTCTATCGTTGGCTTTCATTCATCGTGTGTCCTGTTTCGCCTGTTCCATCGTGGATACCCTGCCTTATGGCACCGCTGTGATCATTAACCTGGGCCTTGCTGATTTGGATATGAAAGACGGTTATCCGCCCATGTTCGTCGCTACCACTGTGGCTACTGCCTGCGGTACGCTGGTGTGCGCACTGTTCATGTGGGCCTTCCCGTTTCTGCCATAAGTCGACAAAAAATGACGGCAGAATTTGTGCACTTGTAACATAGTTAAGAAACGAATACGTTCTGCCGCTTGACAATTTTTTAATTTATGGTATCGTTGTAAGCAAGTCATAGTATTCTAGCACAATAAAATTAGAACTATAGTATTATTCTGTTGTGCTGGAATGCCCGGCAACCGCAGACTGCAGTGGTTGTCGGGCGGTGATGGTAAAACCCAAACAATAAAAGAAAGTGAGGAATTCTAATGGGTTATTTAAGCATTATCGTTGGCTTCTTCCTTGTGGTGTTCCTGATTGTCAAGAAGTGGCCTGCAGTGATTGTCGGTATTGTGGCAACGGCGGTCATTGCACTGATGAACTGGATGAACTGGAACGAAGTCATCAACACCATCTACTTTGATGCCTTCACCGTTATGGTGAAATCCCTGTTTCCGCCGCTGTTTGCCGGTAATTTGGTGGCACAGGTTTACAGCCGTACCGGCGCTGTGAGATCCATTGGCGATGCCATGGCAAACGCTTTGTTCAAAGAAGGCGCTTCCCCCGCTCGTACTTACGTGTCCTGCATTCTAGCTATTGTCATCCCCACTGCGCTGTTGGCCTACTGCGGTATGAATTCTCTTGTTACTCTGATCGCTTTTTATCCCATTGCCCTGCGTCTGCTGGAGCGTGCCGGCATCCCCAAGCGCTGGATCATGGGTATCCTGTCCTTCGGTGTTTACTCCTTTGCAATGACCGCTCCCGGCACTGCACAACTGGTGAACGTGCTAGCTATGCAGGTCACTGGGGAGACCGCAGCTTCCGGTCTGGTGGGGGGCATTGTGGGCATTATCACCGAACTGGTGGTAGGCACACTGCTGTTAGTCATCCTCATCAAGAAAGACGTTGCCAACGGCCTGACCTTTGCCTACGGTCCCAAGGACGTACAAGTTGCGGATGACAAGGAACTGCCCAACTGGATCGTTTCTTTGATTCCTCTGCTGTCCATTGTGGTGCTGTTCAACGTGGTGAAGTTGGACATCTTCACCGCCACCATGATCGCTTGGCTGATGTCCCTCGTCCTGTTGCACAAGTATCTGCCCAAACGGGAGGAAAAGATCCTGCCTGAAGTCATGGATGTCTGCACTACTGCTGGAGCAGCGGCATTCGGGCCCTGCGGCATGGTTGGTTCATTGTTCGGCTTTGTCACTGTGGTGCAGAGTCTGCCTGAGTTCCAAAATATTCTAAACTTCATCTTCAGTCTGAACATGGCTCCGTTCCTGGTTTTGATTCTCTCCATCAACATCGTTGGCGCATTCACCGGTTCTTCCAGCTCTGCAATTCGCATCGGAATGCCCATGGCTCTGCAACACTGTGTGGATTCCGGTATGTCCCTGGCCTTTGTCCAACGTCTGGGCTGCTTTGCAACCTCCATTCTGGACACTCTGCCCCACAGCGCAGCAATCATCATCAACCTTGGCATTGCAGATCAGGATATGAAGGAAGCCTACCCTGGCATGGTTGTAACTACCATCATTGCCACAGCTGCCGGTACCGCGGCCGTCGCCATTGTTATGGGATTGTTCCCCATGCTACCGTAACATCCCATACAAAAAGGGCTGCCTTTCTCAAGGCCGCCCTTTTTTTAAAATCATCAGTAAAAGAGTTTTCGGGGAACTGAAACATTCTCGAAAAAATGCGGAATCCCCCCTTGACAATTTTTCGGGTAATGATATAATACTATAAAACGCGGACTAAAGATCTAAAATATTAGAACCCTAGTACTAAATCTCAAACCCAGGCATGGGATCGATGATGGAAGACACCACACGCTTGCCCTCTTCCAAAAGATCGATCGTGCCGTTCTCAATGGCCCATGTCACGATCACACCTCGCAGAGCAAACGACAGTACTTCGGCCAGAACCTCCGGGTCCGTCTGATTACGGATCTGATTGGAATTCTGGGCCGAGCGAATCACGGCGGTGAGCATTTTCTTGTGATAGATGTTCTTAATGAAATCCTGTTGGGAGTGTTCTTTCAGCCGGTTGATGAAATACTGTTGAGATACGCTGGCACCGTAGAACAGATCCCCTTCACACATGATGTGGAACACTTCCCAGATTTGCTTGCTGAAGGTTTCTTGTTCCACAATGCGATAAAAATTATCGGAATACAACTCTTCAAAATCGTTGTACATATCCACGAACAGATCCTGCTTCTTGGGGAAATAGTAGTGTAGCGTGGTTTTTGAAACACCGGCTTTCTGACAGATCATTGGGATGGTGGTTTCGTCGTAGCCATACTCGTTGAAAAGCTCGAGGGCAGAATTGAGGATTTTCGTGCGAGTATCCTTTTGATTCTCTTTTAATGGTTTGTGTTCTATCATTTCTGATTCATCCTTTTAATTAAAAAGTGTTCTTTTGAAATATATCTTTTAATATAAGCAATATAAGTAAAAATGTCAAACGCTAAATATAAAATAAATTGTTTGGAGGTCAACATGTACGACGAAATGAATTTTGATTCCTTGTTCACACCGTTTTCCATTGGCAAGATGGAGATCAAGAACCGCCTGATTATGGCGCCTATGGGAACCTACGCTGCTCAGATGGATGGTTCCGTGTCCGATACCCTTGCCACCTACTTTGAGGAACGTGCAAAAGGCGGTGTTGGTGCGATCATCACTTCTTCCCAATACCTGACCCCCAAACTAGCCCAGGGTATTTACGGCACCTACTTCGACAGTAAGCGCATTATCCCCCACCTTACCGGCATGACTGAGCGGATGCATTGCTACGGCTGCAAGGCCATTGCCCAGTTGTCCAGCGGCACAGGGCGGAATGGTGTACGGGCAGGCATTGGCAGACGGGACAGGAAATGGTGCCATGAACGGCACTGCTCCGAAAAATGAAACGGCGCAGAGCGGAGATGCCGAAGCAGGGCATTCCACAGAGCCGCCGGACAATGAACTGATTGATTTTGACGCATTTTAATATGGTTATGAATAAGGCTATGGTAAGAGCATTTATCGTAGCCTTATTTTTGTGGATTTTTTTATAACAGACCATAAATGTAGCCATTTTTTAAGCAAACAAGAGCAAAGTGTAGCCGAAAGGTTACAAAACAAGGACAAAGTGTAGCCATAAAAGGCTGCATAATAAAGGGCGGGCATTTAAGCGCGCAAAATAAAGGCAAAGAGCAGCCGGAGGGCTACAAATAAAGGCGTAAATGCAGCCGTCTGTTTTGAAGCTGGAATACCAGTTTTCAGGCAGGCGGTTTTTTGATGTCTGTGAAGCATCTGCTCTACGAACTGCTTTGGAGTGGTTCGGGGAGTGTCAGGAACTAATTTCCGGGGAGGGCGTAAGCTCTCCCCTAAGCCCTCGGCGTTTGAGAGCGAAATACACCCTACGCACAAACCTTCGGTTTATGCTCCGGGGATTTCGCCCTGCCGGGGGCAGATTTGCGCAGGCGCAAATTTATACAGCCCGAAAGGACTGGACTGTATTTATCCATGCCGCCCAGAGGACGGGCGCACGGATGACGCTGCTGATTATGGCTACATTTCAGGGCAAATGTACAGCATTGCAGAGGGAACTTCACAGAACGAAGCCCCCTGCGGCTGTCAGAAAGCGACAGCCGTAAACTGCCCGGATACGGGCAACGGTTCGCTACAAGCCGCCTTATAACGGTTGCTCAAAAAAACTGTGGCGGCAGATTATCCGCAAAAAAGGGAAAGGAAGCGTTTATGAAAAGAAATTCATTTATAGAAATGGCAAAGCTGCATAACCTGTCAGGGCGCATCACTTATATTTCGAGCCATGCCAAGCAGGAACATCTCTATGAAGTCTATGCAACAGAGCCGGACAGGGCATTCTGGCGGGAGCTTGCCAAATGTAATCAGGAAGAATTTGAAAAAAGCGGCACAAATGGGAAGTGCATTGAGGCAAGGGAACTGATGATTGCGCTTCCGGAGAGTTTTATCAACTATGAGCATGACTATCTTTTGAAAAAGATGGTAGACAAATTTAAGGAAAAGTACGGCGTGGAGTGCTTTGCTGCGCTCCACCACAATAAACGTAAAACGAATCTGCATATCCATATGATATTTGCAGAGAGAAAGCGGCTGGAACAGCCGGCAGAAAAAGTTGCCACACGGAATATGTTTTATGATGAGCGTGGGCGTCATGTGAGGACAAAGAAAGAGATTCTTGACGAAGATGGAAATATCCGCAAAGGCTGTAAAATCATCAAAAAGGGCGAAGTGTATGAGCGTAAGATTTTTACTATTAAAGATGAGAGTTTCAAGCAGGAATCCTTTTTAGATGAGATAAAAGTGTTTTGTACGGATTTAATCAATCAAATGGTGCTTGATGATAAGGACAGGCTCAGTATTTTCGATAAAAACGGTCCGTACCTTGCAACAAAGAAGGTTGGTAAAAATAATCCGAAAGCGGAGGAAATCAAAGCAGACAATGAAATCCGCATGGAATGGAACAGAACTGTTGACCGTGCGATTGTAAGCGGCGTATCAGATGCGGAGATTGTGGAACTTAAAAAGGCGGAAATCACGGAAAAAGTTAAGGAATCCGTTGAACAGAACGGACATAAGCCGGAGCTGTTCGGGGAGATTGTCAAAGCGGCGATTCTGTTATTGGAACTCCTGATTGCTAAAGCCATGCAGAAGATGATAGATATAGCGGAGAAAGTGATCGGTATTGATGTCAGTGTTGTTAAGGAAACATCAAAAGAAATAGACAGCCGTATTCGTACAGGAGATAATCTGATAGTTCAGCCGGAAAGGAAGAAGATACCATTTCCCGTAAATCCGAATCGGAAACTTGATATGAAAAAGCATACAGAGCATTCAGAAGTTGATTCCACAGAGAAAGAAAGCATTATTAAACAGATAAAGGCAGAGAAAAAGCCAGTTTCGATTGAAACCGGGCAGACAGCAGAAAGACCGCCGCAGCCAAAACCGTCCGTTCTTGCAAGTAAATATCCCCGCCTGAAAGAGATTGAGGGTAGGCTGAAAGACCAAAACAGGGTAATTTTGGGGCGTGAGAAAGGAAGGGATATGCTGAAAAAGGAACTGTCCGAATGTGCAGGTATCTTCAAAGGCGGCAGACGTAAGGAATTACAGCAGGAGATTGATAGTCTTGACTTCCAGATTTCTAATATGAAAAAGAGACTTTCTTCTATTGTCAAGGAATACAATTTTGACTCTGTACAGGCATTCTATAAGGAACTTAATGCGGCCAAGAGGGAGAATCAGGATTATGAAACAGCTTGTGCAGAGTATGAGAAAAATTACGGAGAAAAGGTGGTGGATATGCGGAGCGTCAGGAATAGACTCAGAAAAAAAGAGCAGGACATAAAGATAAGGGAAGCAGGCAGGGGGCATCAGGCAAGACAGAAAGATAAAGGAGCGAGGTAGCAAAGGAGACAGATAGCAATTGTTATCTATCTTCTTATTTTTTGAGGAACTTACTAAGTAAAATTTGTACAGTAAAAAATGGAGGTTGAAAAGATTATGGCAGACAAAACAATTATTCTTGGATATATGAGAGTTTCTTCCCGTGATCAAAATGAGGACAGGCAAAGGATTGCACTGAAGGAAATGGGGGTGTTGGAGGCAAATATTTATGTTGATAAGCAATCAGGCAAGGACTTTGAGAGAAAACAGTACAAGCGGATGCTGAGAAGGCTTAAACCCGGCATGGTGCTGTATATCAAATCCATTGACAGACTTGGCAGAAATTATCAGGAACTCATGGAACAGTGGCGAATCATCACAAAGGAAAAAGGAGCGGACATTGTTGTGATTGATATGCCGATTCTTGATACAAGAAGAGAAAAGAACCTGCTCGGCACATTTATTTCGGATCTGGTATTAACATTATTGAGCTATGTCAGTGAAAATGAAAGAGTGTGCATTAAGCAGCGGCAGGCTGAAGGGATTGCGGCGGCAAAGGCAAAAGGCGTGAAGTTCGGAAGACCTGAAAAACCACTTCCGGATAATTTCAGCGAGTATTGTCAGATGTGCAGGGATGGAAAAATATTTGTATTAAAAGCCTCAAAGGAATGTGGTATGCCAGAAAGCACGTTTAGACAGAAAATGAAGAAAGCATTGGAAACAGACGAACAGTAGGTAGAAAAGCTGGATTGTTAAAGTATACTTTTATGAGAATGCCACATTTTTACGAAAAATACCGAAAAACCAACAAAGAAATCTTGATTTTACAAGGTTTTTGGCGTAAACTACTAATTGTGAAAATGTAGCAAATTCCATTCGCATAAAAGTATACTTTTGTGCGAATCGAGGAAAAACTTCGATGAATATTAGAAAAATGTGGTGTTAAAGACGATATCCCAGAGAGAAAGAGATAATGTGAATATGAGGAGGATGGGGACATGCCTAAAACTGATAAAGAAGGACGAGAATATATTGAACAGGACGGAAAGAGATATTATAGAGATTTTTTTGGAAATTGGAATGCTGAAACTGATATTTTTGGAAATGAAAAAGTAAATACTGATATTTTTGGAAACCCTAAAGTTGAAACTGATATTTTTGGCAATCAAAAAATAGAAACTGACTGGCTGGGCAATCCATATGTTGAACCAGAGAAGAAAGACGATTCTGGTTGCTATCTCACAACAGCGTGTATGAGAGCAAAGTCCGCTCGATTTGACGATAACTGTGAAGAACTCAGCATATTGAGAAAGTTTCGTGATACATATGTTAAAGATTATCATCCGGAAACAATACAGGAATATTATGAAAAAGCACCATTGATTGTAAAAAAAATAGGAGAGCAAGACGAGTCGCAGACTATTTATGTGAGGATGTATAGAGAACTTGTTATCGGTACTTTAAGTCTTATTAAAAAGGGAAGAAATGAGGAAGCATTTGACTTGTATAAAGAATATTGTGATTCTTTATACAACAAATATTGTATCGCATAGGGAGGTGAAGGAATGAATCGACCACCAGAAATTTCAAGAAGAGAGTTAGAAGAATCCGGAGAGATACTCAGAGAGAAAGAAAATATACAGGGTCAATCTGACCAAAATCAGAGACAGACGACAGATTGGGATTCTCTTAAGGATGTACCTTTCAGAGGAGATCAGGAAGAAGAAGCATCTTCTAAAGAGTACGCAGATGAGGAAGAGATGTGTATGTAAATGAGAAAAAGCATTACAGGTATTTCAAATGCAAAAATGCAGGATTTAAATCATGTAAAGCAGATAGAGAGGACATTCACAATATATAGCACTTTTGACGGATTTCAATATTATAAGGATAAACTTCTTTTTCAAGAACGTTGCATTTATGAAGATCTTAAGACTGGGATTTTGTCATTTAGTGAAAAAATAGATATATCACCATGTGAAAAAAAGGTTGAAATTGAAAAAATATACAGATACGTGATGCTTGATACACCGATGATTTTTCATGTAGATAAATGCAATGTTTTTATGGATGGAAAGAAGATTTCTGTACGACCAAAATATAAAATGTCCTCAAGTATCTATAAAGATATCAAAGACGAGTGCTTATCGACAATAAACAAGATTAAGAACCTAGTAGAAAAAGAGAATGAATGGGGTATTTTGTTCGAAATTCACACATATTTGATAGACACAGTATTGTATCATGAAGGTGGTGGTGAGCATGATATAACAGGACCGTTTTTGAAAAATTCGGGAGTATGTGATGGTATTGCAAAAGCGGTAAAAAGCATTTGTGATTATGTTGCTTTCCCTTGTGTTGTGATAGAGGGTGAGGCGCAGAGGGCGGATGGAAAAATAGGAAGACATGCATGGAATGCGATTAAGATAGATGGGAAATGGAATTATTATGATTTTACTTTTGACATAACGCTAAATCAAAACAATCCGTGTAAAAGTATCAAATGTGTAGATTATTTTGGCTTGGATTACAGACGAATGAGCAATGACCATTTTTCTTGGAGTACAAAGTTGGATACAGATAATCAGCATGCTGATTATTTTGCCAAATTCAAGCTTGTTATTGCGTGTCAAGGTGAACTAGAGAATATGGTTTTCCGAGGAATGGAAGAAGGTAATCCTGATTTTGCATTTCGCATAGCCGAACATTGGAGGGAATTTGCCATTGGAGATTCTCTTGAAAAGTTAATTGATCTTGCTGTGAAAAAGTATAACCGAAGTTATCGGTATACATATATCTTTAATGAGAAACAAAGGACGGGATATGTCCATATTACATAAATGCTGTTGTGGCGGGGAGGAGATTCCAATGTCTTTGACTCATGAAATTGTATATGGTGGGCTGGTTGAGAGTAATAGTCCTCCACAGGATGGCATTCACGATTGTCTCCAAATTTCTGGAAAGTTTAATGGACAAAAAGCTAAATTTGGTATAAATGAGGAGATATTAAGTAAACATTTGCTTCTCGTAGGCGGAACTGGAAGTGGAAAGACGAACCTTTTCTACCATATTGTAAAACAATTAAAGAAAAATCTTAACAAAGATGACGTAATGCTGATTTTTGATAGTAAAGGGGATTTTCACAAGAAATTTTTTGAATCGGGAGATGTAGTAATAGGAAATTCTAAGACCTATAGAAAGATATCGGCCAAGTGGAATTTGTACGATGAAATCACTGCTGATGGAAGGGATAGAATCTCTATAGCCCAAAACACACAGGAGATTTGTAAGTCACTGTTTGCAGAAAGAAGTGAAAAAAATAACAGTAACCCATTCTTTCCCAATGCTGCGCGTGATTTATTGGCTTCAATCATTATATCTTTGGTCAGGGAGGGTGTGCCGTTCAGCAATAAGGATTTGAAAGATTTATTGGATTCGACTCCGATAGATGAAATACGCTCAATGGTGGGAAGCCATAGTGACCTGGCTTCTGTTGCGGCATATATCGGGGGAAAATCAGGAACTCAGGCACAAGGCGTGATGTCTGAGGTATACTCGGTTACAAGGGATATATTTACAGGTGTTTTCTCCGATGTAGGAGACTTTTCCATGCGAAAGTTTATTCGAGGAAAAGGAGGCCATACGGCATTTTTGGAATATGATCTTGCAATAGGCGATGTGTTATCTCCAATCTATACATTGTTATTTGACCTTGCATTGAAAGAAGCACTTGGCAGAACGGCTACTCAAGGCAACGTATACCTGATTGCTGATGAATTAAAGCTTTTGCCTAATCTGCGGCATTTGGAAGACGGAATAAATTTTGGTCGAAGTCTGGGTGTAAAGATATTGGCGGGGCTTCAAGGAATAGACCAGTTGAATGCAAACTATGAGAACGAGGCAAAGGCGCACAATGCTGTTGCGGGTTTTAGCTCAGTATTTGCATTTCAGTCAAATGACTATAACACGAGAGAGTACGTCAGCAGGCTATTTGGAAAAAACATGATTCTTGAGACATTTCCGGAGGCGAATGGCAGCAGGCATTATGAAAAACGGGAAGGCTTTGTAGTAGAGGATTGGGATTTGATTGGTTTGGATATAGGCGAGGCTGTTGTTGGATTACCAAACATTCCGCCATTTAAATTCAAATTTGATTTGTTTCATGGGTAGGTGAGATATGGGTTTATTAGGTGACGCATTTCATGTAATGGGTGGTGTTACAAGGGCTGCTTATGGTGTATCCATGTGGACTGGTAATTCCATATATACTGCATTACAAAATGCCAGGACAAAAAAAGAAATCAGACGGATATGTGATCATGCATCAGAGGCGAATTTTCAGAATCGCTCTGTGATGATTATGCCAAATGAAAATAAGCAGCAGTTATTGCTGGTAACATCTGATCCAAGCGATAATGACATATATGACTATGACACAAAGAGCCAAACCCCTGCTCTGGATTTTATCTGGGGTGAAAACGATTATCCTGAAGGAGAGATTGTTTCCGGAGGAGAAGTTCGCACAAGAATGGAGGCGTTAATTCCTTTTGTGCATAAATCGCAGCAGGAGGGGATTCCTCTTATAGCATTACATAGCGGTAATCGAGATATCGGTGCTATGATAAGAGAGCATAGTGTTGATGCGGAATTTATAGATAGAACAAATACTTATTATGATGTATTCCGTGGAATGCCGGTGGATGATATTGCATATCTCTTATACGAAACAATGCCGAATGATGATTCCAATCCGAGTTCGGAGTCACTGTTGAGGGCATTGATAGAGGTTGTGCTTCATAAAGAGGGAACAGTTACGATTCAGAATCTAGCCGTTTTTCCTATATTAAAATTAAAAGATGAACTGGATAAGCTATTAAAGGATGGGGAAATCACGACAATTGAACATAGAGAAATAGATAGATATTATATGGCGGGTTCATCGGAAACAGATGCCGTTAGAATTTTTTTGAACAAACTGAATCGTCAGGCTGAAGGAATATATGGGAGACCGACTGGCAGAAAAAGCAATATAAAAAGAATGCTCAATCAGAAAGGAGTAATCTCTATTGATGTGGGAGGGGTCAATAATGAACTTATTGGTGAATTGGTTATTAACCACTTGATGTTACTCCAAGCGCAGGGAAAGGAATTCTCGATTTTGCTCGATGATGTTCCAATATCCAGGTTTTTGAAAATAAGGGATTTATTGAGGGGAAGGACATACGCGATAAGTCAGAAGGATTTTATATCATCGTTGTACGGAGGAGATATCCATGGAGATGAATTGTTTGCAGAACTTACCGGAAATGTTGCAAAGATAGTGTTGTTTCGTCATTCCGCCGGTACTTCTTGTCAAAAGTGGTCAGATTTTATGGGAAAGTATAAAAAAATCAGGATACGATACAACATATCACAGAATAATTCATTTATGAATTCCAGTGATACCAGAGGAATTTCTGTCGATGAAACCGATGAACCCAGAGTAAGAGCAGAAACACTGGGTAAGCTGACTGGTTCGCTGGCATGTGTATATAGTACAAATGGGATATTATTTGCTGAGGTGTAAATAGATGGAGGTAAACTGATGGAGGAACAAAAAAGTAATACATTCGATAAAGACAGAACATCTTTTGGCACAGATGGTTCTGTAAATGAGTATTGTATAGATAAATCAGAAATTCAAAACATTGTTGACAAAAATGGTGAAGAGAGCGCCAAACCTCTCGATTTTATAATGGATGAAGAGCGGGAAACGGAGAAAGAATCCAATCCAAAATTTGGTCTAGCCCTTGAAAAGATAGAACAGCATATTGAAGAACAGGCAGAAAGCTACAAAAAAATGGCAGCTGATGTCAGAGAGATGCATAAGCTTTACCATAATGAATTTGCTGGCAGGTTAAAATCTATGCAGGACGAATTGGAATGCTACCACGAGATAGACAGAGGCAGGGCTTTTGATGATGTTTTACGCGAGGTTGCGAGAATCTATTGTGATAATGAGGCGCTTTTGAACGTAGAAGTGGATGATAAAACAGCGAAACATATCAAATACCTTTTTATGGATATAAAACAGCTTTTAGAGAGCAATGGCGTTATGTTGCAGAAGAGTAAACCGGGGGATAAAAGGAACAGCAAGTTTTGTCAGATTGTAGAGCGAATAGAAACGGATAATTCTGAATTGCATGATACAGTCGTTTCCAGTAAAGGTACTGGTTTTTACACAGAGAAGAGACCCCTTATCAAGGAACTGGTTGATGTATATGTGTATAAAGAATCTGCTGTGGATAATTTGACTGAATAAAAAACGAGAGGAGAAATCAAAATGGCAAAAGTATACGGAATTGATCTTGGCACTACCTATTCAGTTATTGCTACTTTAAATGAAAACGGAATGCCGGAGGTAATTGAAAACTATGAGGAGGATTCCAGGACGCTTGCATCGGCAGTATATTTTCAGGAAAGCGGCGATCCTGTAGTGGGAGAAGCTGCAAAGGCACAAGCTGAAATTGAGCCTGAAAGAGTGGTTCAGTTTGTCAAACGGGAAATTGGAAAACCAGATGCAACAATAAGGAATTTTGATGGCGTTGCTTATGATCCAATTATGATTTCTTCTTTGATATTGAAGAGAATGAAGGAATATGCCGAGGAACAGGGAAACGATGAAGTAAAGGATGTCGTAATTACCTGTCCGGCATATTTCGGAAATGAGGAAAGAACTGCGACTAAACAGGCGGGTAAAATTGCGGGCCTGAACGTTCTTGATATCGTTAACGAGCCTACAGCGGCTGCACTTAATTATTGCTGCAGAGAATTTGGTGAAAACAGAAAAATTATGGTGTATGATCTTGGAGGCGGTACATTTGATATCACACTTTTTGATTTTAGTGTTGATGATGATGGCAAAGCAACCATAGATGTTATCGACTCAGGCGGCAATGACCGGCTGGGTGGTATTGATTGGGATGCCAGGTTATATGATTATATTGCGGAGCTGTACTGTGACGAAAATGGTTTGGCATTGGAGGATATAACACCGGAATTAAGAGCTGTCATTCAGCGCCAGGTGGAAGGAACAAAAAAGTTGCTTTCTAAGAAGGCTAATCACAGTATTAATATATCATATGATGGTGATGTTACCCGAATAGAGATTTCGGCAGATGCATTTAAGGAAAGGACACAGGATCTTGTCGAGATGACTATGGATTTTGTCAGGCAGATTCTTGAAAATAATTCACTGACTGCGGCAGATATTGATGTAGTTCTTCTTGTTGGAGGATCTACTAAAATGCCAATGATTCGTGAAGCTGTAGAAACTGTGTTTGCAGGAAAAGTAAGGATGGAAGACCCTGATCTAGCAGTGGCAAAAGGTGCGGCGTTGAAGGCTGCTCTCGAATGTGTAGAAAGAGTATTGGAAAAAAATCAAGATCAGAGTGGAGAAGAGGAGGATGAAGAAAGCGGTGGGTATGGAAGTGATGATGAGATGCCTGATTTCACGCAGGAGGAGGCCGAGCAACTTCGCAAAATAATTCCTCAGAAGGTGAGTACTGTTAGTGATAAATTGTCTCGTTCATTCGGTCCGGCTGTATGGGTTGATGAAGAACATTTTATGATTGATAATCTTCTCTTTGTGGGAGATGAGTCTCCGGCTGAAGCTACGGAGACTTATGGAACAGTGGTAGATAATCAGGTTGCAATAGATCTTAAAATATATGAAAACGTTGGAAAAGACCGGATTAATGATAAGCATGTAATGCCATCAATAGATGAGAATGGAAATGAGCAATATACAGATCCTGCATTGAAGGTAAAAAAATTGGGTGAGGTTAAACTGGAACTTCCAACAGGAACACCTAAAGGCTCTCCTATTAAAGTGTTTTTTCGGTGCAGTGCAATTGGCCTTGAGGTAAAGGCTACTAATCCGGATACCAACGAAACGGTAGAAACAGTTATTACATCTGAGAATACAAAGACGCAGGAAGAAATGAATGAAGCTATCAGACATGTTGCTTCACTCAAAACAAGCAGCGATTTTTAACAGAGGGAGTTAGAGATAAATGTCAGTTTCAGTAGGTATAGATTTAGGAACAACGTATTCGGCGGTTGCTTATGTTCCAGAAGGGGAAAACACCCCCAAAATAATTATGAATTCAGAGGGAAGAAAAATCACTCCCTCTGTAATTCAATTTATGAATGGAAATCTTATTTTTGGAAGTGAAGCCGAAAGTGCGTTTATTGCCGGAGAAGAAGGATGTGCTGCTACCTTTAAACGTAGTATGGGTAGTAATGATTCCTATTGCATAATTGATGGAAAATCTTATTCATCAACAGATTTATCTGCATTGTTATTAAGACATTTGAAAGAAGATGCGGAACGAGAATTGAATGATACTATCGACAGTGCTGTTATTACGGTTCCTGCTTATTTTTATTCCGCCGAACGAGAGGCAACAATTCGTGCTGCTGAAATTGCAGGACTAAAGGTTAAAAAGATAATTGATGAACCAAATGCGGCGGCAATGGCTTATGGCTTGAATCATTGGAGAGAAAATGCGAATATACTTGTTTATGATTTGGGTGGCGGAACATTTGATGTGACTTTGACACATATGAATGGAAACGGAGATTTGCAAACCGTTGTAACACGTGGAGATCATTATCTTGGAGGCCGTGATTGGGATAACAGGCTGGAGAATATATTGATTGATAAATTTGAAGATGAAACGGGACTGGAAATTCGGAATGATGATGAATTGCTGCGGACAGTGAGAGGATTGTCTGAGGGAACAAAGAGGCAGCTTACGTCATTAAAGTCTGCTAATGCAAATGCTTCATTCTCAGGATATGGTTATGCATCCGTATCAGTTACACGCCAGGAATTTGAGGAAAACACGGTTGATTTAATTGAGAGAACCGGAACTCTTTGCAGAGCTATTATGGAAGAGGCGAACCTTAAATGGTCAGATGTTTCGGATATTTTGTTGGTGGGTGGCTCTACAAGGATGCCGCAAGTGTCAAGTTATCTGTTTAAGCTGTACGGCAAGAAACCGATTACACATGTTAATCCAGACGAAGCAGTAGCATTGGGAGCAGCGATACAGTCCGTCAAGGAAAGCAGTCAATATACGCAGCTAACCGTTGCAATCATGGATGGAAAGAAAAGGACGGATCGCTCCGCTTCATTAGGGAAGATGCACTTAGCAGCAAAACCAGCGAAAAAGCTGGATGGACTTGGCGTGATGACGTTGAGGGAAACCACAGCGCACGCTATGGGAATGATTGCCGTCAGTGAGGATGGAACACACTATGTCAATGAAATTATTATTCCGGCCAATCATCCGAGACCGGTTAAATCAGCAAAGGCCTTTTCGTTCAGAGTGCGGAGAAAAGGATTGAACGAAATGGAAATTTTTGTTTTGCAAGGGGATAAGGAGAATCCGCTTGATAATATGATTCCATTTAGATATGTTGTTACCGGGTTAAAGTATGACAAGAAGAAAAAGGGAAAATCAATTGTAAGGATTCAATATAGTTATGATGACAACGGAGTGATAAATGTGGAGGCACGCCAGGATGATGAGAGGACAAATTTGACTGTACGCAGGGATAAAGTCCCAGAGGATATGTCAAAATATGGACTTCCCCTAGATGCGAGTCAAAATCAACCGATGCCCTTGAATGTCGTAATGGCAGTAGATGTGTCGGGGAGCATGTCGGGAACTCCAATTGCTGATGCGAAAGCGGCCATGTGTGATTTCGTAAGGCAGCTTGATTTTGCATACACTTGTGTCGGGGTGGTGGCTGTGTCAGATAAAAACCAGATAGTGTGCGGGCTGACTGATAATGAAGATGAATGTATTCAAAAGATACAAAGCATTGAATGCGGACAAACTGGATATGGAAATGCGGAGCATCCATTCTATACTATAGAAAATATGTTGAAGAACGAGGAAGGAAGGTTATTCGCCGTTATATTAGCAGATGGAGTTTGGGATCGTCAGCAGAATGCGATAGACGCAGCTCATGAGTGCAATGAGAATGGCATAGAAACTGCAGCCATTGGGTTTGGAGGGGCAGATTATAATTTTCTTCGGAGTATTTCTTCAGAGGATGCCAATGCAATGTTTGTGCCACAATCAGAGCTTACGCAGGCATTTGGGAGTATAGCCCAAAGTCTCGGAGATTTGGGGATAGCAGAGGAAAACGTAAAAGTGACGGATGTGGCAACGTGGGAAGGATGATAAATTCATATGGCGGAATACGATTTTTTTGATATAACGGGTCTATCGTTTGATCCTGCTGAAAAAGCCGCAAAAAAGATTAAGGCTGCCATAGAAAAAGCGGAGAAAAGTCTTGGCGGTATGCTTGGGAGTATTTCCCAACAGGCACAGCGTGACGAAATTAATGGGAAATTGGATTTGCTGAGGAAAGTGAAAGCAGAAGTCTTGAGCAACGATGGAAAAGTGCTTCCTAAATTTGCTGAACTTGCTGATGAGAGAAAAACAACATCAAGGAAACGACTTGAGTCTGCAATAAGACTTGAGAAGCTTAGTAAAAGCGAACTGGTTGTAACAAATGGAAAAATAAAGGCTCAAAAAAAGAATACCCGTTTATCCAAGGAAAGCATTGAGGATGCTTACAGGAGTTATGGATTTACTATCCTTAATATAGATCCATTTGCAGCAATGCCTAAATTTCCAACCAATTCGGAAAAAATTTATAGTGAACTTGCAATTTTAAGAGAAAGCAGAGATCCAAATCCAAACGGTGCGGATTTAACTAAAGTATACGATTTGTACAGTTTTGCTGCCTATTTGAGCGGAGAACCGGAAAATGCAGCAGAATATAAAGATATGTCTACCAGGGATATATCAAATTTGTTTGATGAGTATTCAAAGAAAAATTCAATGAGAAATGACCCTTTAGGTAAATTATGTGTTTCAATTGCAACGGCGGGGAAAACGAATGTTTTTAATAATGAGACAAACAGAAAGGCGTATGAACAATTCCTGCTGTATAAGAGTCCTGAACTTACGGAGCTATTTTCTATAATGAAGGATTCGGTGCAATCGGATTTACGTGACTTTGGATTTGCGGACATTTGTATAAAAAAAATTACGGATGTTTTTGGAGATTCCGATGTAGCTCTTGCGATATATAACAGCGAGGCAGGACTTAGGGATGACCCTTATGTTCCGGAAAAAGCATCATTTTCAGTGAAATGCGTTAATTGCCAGAATGTTTCGGAGTTTGTAAGCATTAAAGAAGCTAAAAAGGTAAATAAATGCAGACATTGTGGCAAGGAGTTTTATAAAAAATGCTCACATTGTGGTAAGGATATTCTAGTTTCTTTAAATAGATGTCCAGAGTGCGGTTTTGTATTTGCGAATGTTGCTCTGTTTTCAAAGTACATATCTCTTGCAGAAAAGGCATTAAAGCAAGGGAAACTCAATGAGGCTAGGGAGCAGCTGATTCGTGCAAAGATAGCTGAGCCCAATGAACAGAGCCAGACAGTATCTTTGGAGAAAAAGTTGGAATCTGAGGAGGCCAAAATTGCGGAGCCAATTAAGAAACTTCGTGTTTTAATAACGAGTAAGCGGTATGAGGCGGCAGAGAGTTTTCTTGCAGAAATTGTAAGAAAATATCCACAGATTGATTTGATGGATCAAAAAAAGGAGATTAAAAATGTATTGTCAGGGTGCCGGTCCAGATTTGAAGCCTGTGAGACTATGCCGCTATCTGACAAAATTAACATTTGTCTTGAAATATTAGACATTTGTGAGGACTTTCGGCCTGCAAAAGAAATCTTGGATAGAAATCCTCCAGTTGTGGTAAGAGGAATAAAGGCATTATTTGATGATGACAAGAAGGCAGTAGTGATTAGATGGGACAAGTCTACGGAGCCAGGTGTATCTTATGTATTAGTTAAGAAAAATGGAAGTGCGGTGGCTATTGGAATCAATGACGGAACAGTTCTCATGAAAGGAGGAGATACATCTTTCAATGATAGATCAATTTCCGCGGGAAATGAATATACATATACATTATTTGCATATAGAAAGGGAAGCATTTCAAAGCCGATATTCGTCAGGACTAGAGTATTGTCCAGAATTCTAGATTTGAGGAATCAACAGAAAGACAACTCCTTGATTGTATCATGGAGACTGCCCGAAAACAGCAGAGGGGCAATTGTTAAGTATCAGCATAAAGGAAAAGAGTATACAATTTCTGACAATGTTTATCAAAGCATTGAGATAAAAAATATAGAATATGGAAACCCATATACCATATGCGTCAGTGCCGATTATGGTGATTTGGGAATCAGTGATATAGAAAAAATTACGGTAACGCCTACGCCAGTGGTAAATTCTTTTTATATTACCGGAGGACAGGTAAAAGACAATCATTGCCCAATTGGATGGTCTATCACTGAAAAAAATGTTGACTTACAGATTATGGTTGACGGGAAAGTTGTGCAGAATACTCGTTCCGAACTCAAAACATGCATTATAAACTTGCCTCCCGATAACCATTATAAGGTTCGGGTAAAAGCGTTTTCCGGCGGACAGTGGATTCCGTCAGAGAATGAGCTTATTATCAATACCTATAAACCTGTACAGATTGATGAAAATGGAACTACAATCTCAGAGAATACAAGATCGACTGCAAAAGGGACAAGCCATCAGATTGAGATAAAAGTAAAATTAGAGGATAATGTACCTAGAAATATTGTTGCTTTGTATTGTATTGTCAGGACAAAGGAGCCAGGCATGACAAAAGCTCCTTGGGCTACAGAAAATGACATAAATGGCAATTCGGATAGAATTGATTATGATACATATTTGCAGTGGCATGAAATTACAAAGCAACTGACAGCGCATGATGAAGATGCATATTATGTTACTATTTTTTCTGTTTACAGAGTTGAGGGGCGAGATATAATTTCAGCACCTTGTAAAAAGAAATTCAACAGACCTTTGGATGCAAATATATATTGGAAAGCCATTAAATCACTTTTTGGAAGCAGGTTGACCATAGATATTGAATCTAATAGACCAATGGGAAAACGACCGGAAATGGTTTTGTGTGCTTCTCCTGGAGGTAAACATTTGCTTTCAGATGAGGACAGTTCTGCTGTTGAATTAGCAAGAATTAGTGAGGAAGTTTATGATAGACCAAAGTTAAAAATAACGGAAAGCTTCGGTTTGTCTTTTTCGGAAAAGAAAAAGACAAAAGTGTTTTTGTTTGTGAAAAATATTTCAAATAATGAAACATATTCTGTGCGATGGGCCGCAGGATATGATGGAAAACTATAATATTTCAATGAGGAGGTTCCAATGGCTGGGATATTTAACAAATTTATGAATCGCGGAAAGTTTACCTGTCCGTTCTGCTTTAGTGAGTATGATAAAGAAAGAATTAAATATGTATGTCCTGATTGTGGTGAGACAACTTATCCTAAGACATCTGCGGAAAAGAAAAAACCTTCCATACGCTGTGAGCATTGTGGAAGGATGGCAACGGTAAGGCTTTGCCCTGAATGTGGAGAATATAACAAGCAAATACCAGAAGAAGCAAAAGGAGTTATTCCACTAGGTGCTCTTGATGCTGACGGAAGCCTTCCATTTTGTATTATAGGAGTATCATCGTCTGGAAAAACCAATTTTATTACAGTTATGCTTCATGAGTTAAGCCGGGTTTCTGAATTGAGGATTGCCTTGTCAGCACAAAATAAGTACACGAGGGATGTCCAAAGGGAGAATTATACAAATATTTACGAGAATCATATCCCCCCGAGACCGACTGATCCTACAGAACTGGGAGATAGGCTGAAGCCCCAGCTTTGGCAGATTAAGAATCTGATGAGGCAAAAGAGTAACACTACGCCTACATATACATTTACAATTTATGATGGAGCAGGAGAGGATCATTCAGAAAGGCTGGATCCGTCATCAGCAATATGCGGATACATTAATGCATCTAACGCAATTATTATTACATTGGATCCATTGATTCTCACTAATCTTCGGAGGATGATTAACCCTGATGTGAGAAGAAATTCCGGAGCTTCAGAAGGGGATACAAATAGTGCAGAAGATATAGTCAATAGTGTTGCTGCTTACATAAAAGCAGCAAGAGGGCTAAATACGAATAAGATGTTGACAATACCAGTTGCTGTCGTTCTGACAAAATTTGATACAATTCTTCAGTTGGATTCACTTCCGGCAGGAGCTGTGGTTCGAAAACCTAGTATGACATTTTCCAGGGGTAAGGTAAACCTGACGGAGATTTCGCAGGTAAATGAGGAAATCAGAGATTGGCTCTATGGAATTGGAGAAGGGTCATTTATTGCTGCATTGGAGTCGAATTTTAAAAATTTTTATTTCTTTGGGGTTTCCAGTTACGGAGAACCGCCTGAGACACAGGGTTCTGTAAATGAAAACATAAAACCTCATAGGATTTTAGATCCGGTTCTTTGGCTGTTTAAGGAAGAAAAGTTTATAGATTGATACTGGTATAGTGGTATCGGGAAGGAGATTTTATGTATTATGATCTGATTTACACAAGATGCAGACATGGTGTAGATATACTACGTTCTGGTCAGCCGATTTTGAGTGATGGGTTTAAGGTATATGCCTGTTGCTCTGATTTATATAAAGAAGATATCGTTGATCTGCAGCTTGTTATGAATTCATTACAGAAAAAGCAGTCGTTTAGTGAACCGGATTTTATGGATGATGCATATCTTTATGCTGTGCCGGATGCAGGGTTTAGTTTCTTAAACTCCTTTCATCCAATTCCATATGATTTGTCTGTGACCGGGGATTTTGCAAAACGTCCGGGTATGTATTTGAATCATGCTATTATAGGGAATTTTAAATATCTTTATCCTTTTGAGATTTTTCACGATAGGAAGGTTTGGACAGCCCGGGAAAATAATGAGGCGTATTATTATGAAAATGAACCAGCAGATTTGGAATGCAGGGAAATAAGAGCAAGTGAAAGCCCGTTTTATTCTTTTAGCAAAATAGGAAATTTTATTAAGGATGGTAGGGCAGATGCATTAAAGAAAGCTGTTGCTTTTATTCTTGGCCAATTTTTGCTGCCGCTTGACAAAAGGAAATATCTTGTAATAAAAGATGAATCATCGGAAAATATAGAAATGTGGATAGGTGCAATTGAACTGGCATTTTCGCCAAGAATTGCATCAAACATTCCATTTGCCACACGAATGGATAAATTCATCAATTCCAATATATATTATGTGAAAGAAGATGGCAGCTTTTCACAGCAACAGCAAAGCTCTCCAGCTAACCATACCCGTTTGCGGGCTATGATTGTTGGAGTTGCTTCAAAGGACAAGTCCAATCAGGTGCGCATTCTTAATGATTCGCCTTATGTAGTTTTAGACGGAGAAAACAAGAAGGCAGAATTTAATATGGAATCATTGGGAGAATTTTTTAATATAATATCATCCTTTGATGGAATGCATGAAAGGTTTTCGAGAGAATTTTTGCAATCATTCGATATTCATTTTCCTTCAGCTGATTTTAATGCACTTGCGAAAGCATATGAAATATTATGCGGAGATTCTTTTGGTTCTCCGGAAGAATATGCCAAAGCACTTTCAGTATTGTCTAAATATAAGATTTATAAGACGAATATTATTTCCGAGATATATGAAAAGGTTAATTGCCGGCTTGGTCAATTTATAAAAAGCAGCTTGGAAAAATCATTTCCTATTCTTAATTGGGTAGGGGATGTATCTGACGTGGTAGGAGATCCTGACGCGAAGACGAGATTGTCAGAGATTATTAGGGACAGAGCAAAGGAAGTGTTTTTCACTGATTATAAGAAGGGTGGAATTACAGCTTTTTGGGATGAAGTTAAGGGAGGACCATTTGTTGAGGATGTTGGAAAACTTTTAACGGATATGTCAGTTGCAGATGAATATGCTGAAGTAATAAGGTTATATGATTCTTCTGATGCTGTTCTCTTCTTAGAGATCTATTGTATGTTATGCCGTGATATACTAAGGAAGGGTGAATCGGCAAAATTGATTGTTTCATACTGTGTTACATCATGTGAAAAAAAGCCAATGACGGACAGCTCATACAAACGCATATTGTTGACACTAAAAAAAGTAGTTGGAGATGATGCACTTAAATTCTTGTTAGATGGTATTAAGACTTATGAACCAGAGATTTTTGATTCTGTAGTAGACCATGTTATTGTAGTAAGCAGTGGTAGAGGCTTGACTCTTGACGATATGTTCTTATTATGCGGGGATTTATCAGAATATGGTATGTATGATAAGGAACAGATGCTTGTACGCCATTATATTGAAGATGCGGAGAACATAATGGAACTGGAAGCATTTTCAGAAAGAGCAGTCAGCGCAGCCTGTTTTGATGAGAAAACAAAGGAAAAAATCTATGAGCTTCTTGATGGCAGGGTAAACGTGGAGGGACAGGACTCTGAAATTTTTGCAGCATCTATACAGAAAAACCTCCCGAAAGACACTGTTTGTACAAATTCTGCCCATATTGTAGCGATAGATAATTTGCTGCATATGAAAAAAGGAGATTCTGTTAAAATGTGTTTGAAGCCGTATATAAAACAGGATTTTCCTTCTGTTTTATCAAAAAATTATGTTGCACGGCTGATATCTGCACTGTTAAAGATTAAGACAACCAGAGAGGACCAGTGGTTTATCCTTGATTTGTTATTGGAGAGTCCGGATATTTTTCTTAAACAGTATATGTCCGCACTTGTTATGACAGCTGAATCAAATCCAGAAAAATGGGAAAGAACACTTGAATTTATTTATGCAAGTCCTAACGCAAGAACTAAGAGGAAGCTTGAGAGCATTTTGAGCAGCTCTATTGTAAATTCTGGACTTAAAAAGAAGAATCTGGATGCCTTGGGTAAACTTTTGTCAGACAAGAGTATGCGCAAATATTATGAAAATATTATTGATGATGCAGCTGATGAAATAAAGGAAAGAGATGGTTCTATCGTTTCTAAATTATTTGGCGGATTCAGAAAATAGGAGGAAGTGATATGAGAAATATTGGATTTGTTATGGCTTCGAGAATGCTTGTGGAAGAAAGAAAACTTGTAAGGTTTATGTATCGTGAAAAAGGGGAAGGGAACGATAGTGGATGGCGTTTTTTTACGGGAGAAGAGGATCAGCAATATGTAGATGATCCGGATAATATTAAAATTTATGATATCCAGACTATACTGGATATCGACAAAAGCATAAGGCCTTACCTGGATTCTGCGGAATACAGTGCATTTGAGAAAGATGAAGATGAGAAGTGTTTTCGAATGGTTGAGGACTTTGATTTCGGCAGGAATATAGAGGAGGCTTGACTATGGCGTTGCATAGACCGTACATACGTGCAAGTGTCCGTGAAGAGGTAGAAAAAAGGGCTGAAAAAAATGAAAAAGGACAGTTTTTAGATGCCAATACTGGAAAGCCTATAGAAGGAAAGTATGATCTTGGGCATAAAGCCGGTCACGAGCATTGGCGCGAAGCAGAAAAGGCAGAAGCCGAGGGGTTGGATCAGGAAGAGTTTAATGAGAGAATGAATAATCCTGATTATTATCAGATAGAGGATCCGCATGAAAACAGATCTCATGCCCATGAAATGCAGGATGAAGATAATTTGTCTCAAGAAGAATCAAGCGAAACAGAGGAAAACGGGCAGGAGATGTAGAATAGGAGGTCGGGGACAATGGATTCAATGCCATCTGCTGTTGCTGAACATGTAAGCATTTTTTTTTCATGGATAAAGAATGCATGGAATATGTCTGTGCATTTTGTGAATATATTGCCGCCAGTTGTGAGGTTTATTATTCATGCCGCATTTTATTTGTCTATACTGGGGATTATATTAACACAAATTCGTGCTATGTTTTTTAACAGGGATAAATGGAAAGAAAAATATAATAGCGGATTGACATTCAGCTATTTCAGAGGGACAGGACAATATCAACGCCGTTATATTTATAGGGATGCCCACAACTTTCTCTCAGACAGGACATGGCTATTGCTTAGTGCCGCTGGTGTGGCATACCATCTTGGCATTTATGAATCGGATTCAAAATTAAGGCTGTTTTTGCTTTCTTTTATACATATACCTTTAACAGTTATTGGCTTTATTGAAATGGTGTTCAGGGTTGTGTTTGGAACAATATATTTGTGGATTGCAAGTATTATACATGGATTGTTGCTTATTATCTTGAAGATTGTCACATTGATAGTTACTCCCTTTTTTAATCTGATAGATAAAGCGAAAAGAAACGAACAGCATTGTACCTATTGTTACCGATCTTTTAAAGTGCCAGGATATGTATGCCCTTCATGCGGCAAAATACATAAGGATTTAGTCCCTGGGGATACGGGAATATTAACAGCAAGATGCGGATGTGGGAAATTTTTGCCATGTTCTTTAATATCAGGCCGTTCCCGTCTTGAAAGTGTCTGTCCAGAATGCGAAAAGCCACTGGCAGCAACGGGAGCCAGGGAATTTACCCTTCAATTGATAGGTGGGGATACATCAGGGAAGAGTGCATTTTTAGCTTCTTTTCAACATTTGTACCGCATGACGGGAAATGCGGATAATGTTAAGATTGAACCGTTTCCAAAAGAAGAGTTTGATGCACTGGAAAAAATGTTCATGACCGGAAATACATCTGAGTCGTCTAAGACCTCTATTGTTACATATAGCATGGTACATAAATATGAGGATGGATTCAAAGACACCCTTGTGGTATATGATGTCCCGGATGAGGTGCTTATCAGTGGTGTATATGAGCAGAATCCGCTGAATTTTGGATATACAGATGGAGTTTTGATTATTATTGATCCGACAACAATAAAGGCTGTGCGAAACGAGAGTGAAAAGAATGGACAGATGATACCGGATAACAGCTTTGCTGATAATGAAGCGAATGCAGAGGATGTAATAATTGAATTTATACAGCAATTTTCGAGATTAAGTAACCGTTCTTCAAATAAAATGATAAAAATTCCAGTTGCGGTCATTATCAATAAAGCGGACTTAAAAGCTGTGAAAAATAAAATTGGATTAAGAGCGATTGAAAAAATGTACCAATCTAATCCAGCCAAATTCAATGATGACATTAATATTGCGAGAAATACAGCTTGCAGAAATTATATGATTTCAATAGGAATGGCAAATACGATTAATAATTTGGAGAGCGTATTTTCTAAAGTGCAATACTTTCCGTCAAGTGCGATGGGTCATATGGCAGAAGAAGGAACGCCATTCAGTCCGTTTGGTGTAATAGAACCGATTGGGTGGATAGCCAGTCAAAATAATGTTAGATTCAAAGACATACTTGCTGCCTCAAGTAAAATAGTAGGTGAAGATTCTTTTGAAGATGTTTTAACGGCAAAAGCATTGTTGGAACGCTATAAAAAAGCTGAGAAATTTCTTTCTGATAGAGAATTTGGCAAAGCTTATGATGAATTCATGCGTTTGGGAAATTATCGTGATGCACAAGAACGCGCCAAAACTGTAACAGCGCAGTGCTATAGTTATGCAAAGCGAATGTTTGAAGGGAATAATTTTGAGGAGGCGGCAAAACAGTTCACTGCCATTAAGGATTATAAAGATTCTGCTGACTATGCCGCTGAATCTTTGTATCAGTATGGAAAAATTCTGGTGAATGAAGGAAAATATAAAAGGGCCTGCGATTGTTTTAAGCGTCTTGGAAACTATAAGGACACGCATTCAAAATATTTGGAAGTGCGGTATTTGATTGCTAAAAAGGAGGCGGAACAAGGTAATCCAAAGGTTGCGCTTGATGAATATAACAAGCTCGGTGATTATAAGGATGCCAAGCAGAATGTAAGACTTCTCTTCCCTAAACTTATAAAGAATGGTGAAAGGAGAAACCTTGCGTTTGGAAAATATAAATGGAGAGTTATTCGAGTAGATAAGGATATGGCGTTGGTAATAACCGAAACGGTTATCTGCCAAAAAGCATATAATGATACTTTGACTGGAATTACCTGGAGGGATAGCAGTGTCAGGAAATTTCTTAACACAGATTTTTTATGTGATTTTGATGACCGTGAAAAAAGAATGATATTTTCAACAATGATATCAAATAATGGAAACCCAGAATATGGAACGAGCGGCGGAGAAAATACTGTTGATGCAGTTTTTTTGCTAAGTGATTCAGAAATGAGAACACTGTTTTCGTCTGATCAGGATAGGATTCCGAAGGAAGGGGGAATAAAAGCTGAATGGTGTTGGTTGAGAACACCAGGCGGAAACAACTCCTACGCTGCTATTGTTGATTCCAAAGGGGCAATAAGTGATGGCGGTAATACGGTTAATAACAGAAATGGCGGGTTAAGACCTGCGATGTGGATTATACTGTAAAGGAAGGTCGATGGAAATGGAAGAAGACAAGACAGAAAATGCTGAGAATACAAGAAAAAAATATACTGTAAAATCCATGTCAAAAAAGGTAGCAACTTGGATAATAGCTATTCTCATTGGACTTTTTATAGTAGACCTTATTCGTTCATCTCAGGCAGGAACTTCCCCTTGGATTAGCAGATATATGGAAGTCCATTATCCAGGAGTGCTGGATGCTTTGTCTGATGGAAGCAGTAGTGATTCCATGGCCGCCACGGAGGAAGCGGCAGCAGTTGAAACTGGAGTTTCGGTGGAGGAAGCTGAATCGGACAGTGTTTTTGATGCTGATGGATTTATTTTTCCCGACAGTGCAGATGAATACCTGACTGAGGACGAATTATACGAATTAAAGTATGATGAAGAGTATAGTTTTGAAGATTTACTTGGATTTGCAAGAAATGAAATATATGCTCGTCATGGATTTCCATTTAAGGAAGGCGGCAGATATTTTAATCATTATATTCAGTATGACTGGTATAATGAATTGGAGCATAATGATGTTTCGAATGGCGAACTTAATGAATTTGAACACGCAAATGTAGATCTTATTGTTAATATTGAGACAAGGGAAGGGTTTCGGTAATAATAGCTAAGGCCGTGTTTTGGGATTGGAGATTATGAGTCTATGAATATGGTTTTGCGTGATTGAGGTAAAAAAAGAACAGATTTTTGGTTTTCCAAAAGTGTAAGTTTTATCGGCGGTCATCGTGACCGCCTGTTTATATGTATGATGATTATAGAAATAATTCTTCACTTCTTTTGTAAACTGTAACTCTATTGGTTGCGTTCATTCCGTAATATTCTAAGATATTGAAGTTCTTCTTCTGATGTTCAAAATTTCAGATTCTTATCGAAAATAATTTTACAAACACACTTGACAACACTTCTCTGAG
>OFEZ01000517.1_pt1 | contig 27358 bp, 36 predicted proteins | sample 1521241 | NCBI WGS metagenome assembly OFEZ01 (sample SAMEA3504099, study PRJEB24116) | mouse gut metagenome | biome: mouse gut; feature: mouse-associated habitat; material: faeces | place: Denmark | collected 2011
GATAATGTTCTGGATTCAATGTTACATCGTAATGGCGATTATCTACCGAGTCAACGGTATATGTTTCGTCAATATTGATTTCAATGTGACATATTTCATTTTCTAAAATCATGGTCACACCTTCCCAAAATCTGATTTAATATTTGAATATAAAATATTTGCCTGCCACCCGTAATGTATTTTTATAGACTCATATTATCTGGGTACACAATTCCGAAAAGGGAGTATAAATTTTATAAAAACAGTTTCCGGATATCATTAAACATCACAAGAACCATAAGCCCCATTAAAATCATAATTCCGACAAAATGCACCATGCCCTCTTTTTCCGGATTGATTTTTTTCCGGCGGATTGCCTCTATGATTAAGAACACCAAACGCCCTCCGTCTAACGCCGGAAGCGGCAGCAGGTTCATTACGCCTAAATTCGCAGTCAGAAGAATCGAAAAATTCAGCATATTGAGAAACACATAAAACATTCCGTCCTGTTTGCTCGCATCGTATGTGTCGCCAATGCTTTTTACAATGCCAACCGGGCCGGAAAGCTCATTGACGCTGACTTTTCCCGTCACCAGCATTTTTAAGCTTTGCATTGTCGTCCATATCCAATATTTCAGTTCATAAAAACCATTTTTAACGTTCGACCATACGGACTGGCGTTCCCGTTCCCCGTTCGCGACGATCCCGATTTTATAACGTCCGCTTGCTTCGTCTAATTTTGGCTCAATATGCGCATGAAACCGTTCTCCATCCCTTTCATATGTGACGTCTAAGGACTCTTTTGGATTAAAATAAGTATACATACTGACTTCCCGATAAAAATGAATCGGTTTTTGATTGATTTTTACAATCACGTCTCCTTCTTGCATCCCTTCTTCCTGCGCAGGATAGCCGTCCGTCACCCCCGTCAGGACAGGAACGTCTACGCCGATACAGCTAATTAAAATAAACGCCAGAGCATATGCCAAAATAAAGTTAAACAAAGGGCCCGCCACAACGACGCTCATACGCGCCCAGACGGATTTACTGCCAAAAGAGCCTTCATTCTCGCTTTCGCCGTCTTCTCCTTCCATCATGCAGGCGCCGCCGAATGGCAAAAGTTTCACGGAATAAAACGTTTCCCCTTTCTGTACGCCAAACAGCGTCGGCCCAAGTCCCAGACAAAACTCATTGACTTTAATCCCATTCTTTTTCGCCAAAAGAAAATGGCCCAGCTCGTGGAATAAAATAATCAGACTGAAAATCAATATCGCTATGATAAATTTCAAACTACCACCTGCTCTCTATAAATTCATATACTGCCTGTTCTGTCTCCAAAATCTGCTCTACAGTAGGGTTTGGGACAAAAGAAATCCGGTCCAGACATGTCTCTATCATCTCCGTTATAGTAAGATATGCAATTTTCCGGCTTAAAAACAGCGCAACCGCTTTTTCATTCGCCGCATTATAGACTGTTGGCGCGTTGCCGCCCCTCTTTAACGCATCAAACGCCAAAGCAAGCCCGCGGAATGTCTGCATATCCGGCTGTTCAAACGTCAAACCGGAATGTTCAAAGAGATTTAGCCGCGTCCCGCTTAATGTACGGCGTTTCGGGTAATAAAGGGCATATTGAATCGGAATGCGCATATCCGGCGTTCCAAGCTGCGCAATGACTGCGCCGTCTTTAAATTCCACAGCGGAATGGAGAATGCTCTGCGGATGCACTGTCACCTGAATTTGCTCCGGCTTAACGTTAAACAGCCATTTCGCTTCTATGACCTCAAGCCCTTTATTGACTAACGTCGAAGAATCTATTGTAATCTTCTTTCCCATAGACCAGTTCGGGTGCTTTAAAGCATCCTCAAGCTGAACGTATCTAAGTTCTTCGGCTGTTTTTCCCCGAAACGGCCCGCCGGAAGCCGTCAGGATTATTTTTTGGATCGCATTTTCCGTTTCTCCCTGCAATGATTGGAAAATTGCGCTGTGTTCACTGTCAACGGGAAGAATCTGCGCATTATGCTCTTTAGCCAGCGGCATAATAATATGTCCCGCCGTCACAAGCGTCTCTTTATTGGCAAGCGCAATCTTCTTTCCCGACTGAATCGCCGCAATCGTCGGACGTATGCCAAGCATCCCGACAACCGCCGTCACTAAAGTCTCCGTCTCCGGCATTGCCGCCACTTCCAACAGCCCTTCCATGCCAGATACGATTTTAACGGAAAAATCCGCCGTCCTTATCCGCAGTTCCTTTGCCTTTTCTTCTTCCCAGATTGCCGCTATGCGGGGGCGAAACTCCCGTATCTGCCGTTCCAGCAAGGAAAGATTGCCTCCAGCGGCAACCGCCGTTACTTCAATGTCTTTTTGTTCCCTGACAATCTCTAATGTCTGGGAGCCGATGGAACCGGTCGACCCCAAAATCGCTATTTTTTTCATGTTATCCCTCGTTTGCTATTGCCCTAAATCAAATACGCGGCAAGATAATAAACAACCGGAGCCGTAAAAATGACGCTGTCAAATCTGTCTAAAATCCCGCCATGCCCCGGAATCAATGTCCCATAGTCTTTTATGCCATAATTCCGCTTTATGGCGGAAGCCGCTAAATCCCCAACCATCGAAATCAATGCCCCAACGCCGCCAATCACTGCGAAAATCAGCATTTCATTGAATTCAACCTGAATTTGCTCCTGAAATGCAAAACAATATAAAAACGTAAGAAGCATACTTCCGGCTATCCCGCCGGCTGCCCCTTCCACTGATTTTTTGGGGCTTAATTTCGGTGACATCTTATGCTTTCCAAATAAGACGCCGACACAATAAGCGCATGTGTCGCTTCCCCATGAACATAAAAAAATCAGCCAAACTATATAAGCGCCCTGCTCTAACATTCTGGTCTGATACACATAGGAAAGCATCGCCGCTGTATAAAAAACGCCAAAAAACGCCGCCAGCGCCTGTTCCGTCTTATACGCCGGATATGAAAACACATACACAGCCATCAGAAGCGTTAATAAGCCAATCACCAAAATCATCGGATCAGAAAAGAACTGCTCTCTTAAATTCAGATAAAAAACCACTGCCGCGGCATATCCCGCCACACCGATCACGCTCTTTTCTATTTGAAAGACACGATACAATTCATACAACCCAATCAAAGAAATAATAAGGAGAGACGCAAACAAAACATCTCCTCCCGTGATGATCAAAACAAGCGCAAGTATGACTAAAACAATTCCGCTGAGTAATCTTGTCTTAAACATTCGTTTCCTCTTTCTCGGAAATCCCGCCGTATCTTCTGTCTCTGGAACTATATGCTTCCACAGCGCGTTTTAATTCCATTTCTTTAAAATCCGGCCAAGGCGTTTCCGTAAAATAAAATTCACTGTAAGCGAGCTGCCAAAGCAAATAGTTGGATAAACGCTGTTCCCCGCTTGTACGGATTAACAAATCCGGATCGGGAATATCCGCAGTGTCGAGATAGGAAGAAAACTTTGTTTCATTCAAATCTTCTATTTCCAATTTTCCTTCTTTGCAGTCGGAATACATTTTTTTCATTGCGCGGATCATTTCGTCCCTGCTCCCATAATTAATGGCGATTTGCAGATTCAATCCCTGATATGCCGCAGATGCGGCTTCCAAATCCCTGATATTTTTTTGAAACTTTTCATCTAATCTTGAAATATCTCCAATGACGCGTACCCGCATATCATTTTTTTTCGCTGTCTTGATACAATTTTTTAAATAGGAATCCAAAAGCCGCATTAAAGCGGCAACTTCTTTGTTCGGCCTGTTCCAGTTTTCTGTAGAAAACGCATACAAGGTCAAATAACGGATTCCCATATCATGCGCCGCTTTTGCAACGACTTCCACATTCTTAGCCCCCATTGTGTGCCCGTAATTCCGCGGCATATTTTTTGATTTCGCCCATCTTCCATTTCCGTCCAATATAATTGCCACATGATTTGGAACCATAATTTTATACTCTCCTTTTCACATTATGGTGAAAATGGGGACACGCTTATGCAGTGCCCCCACAAATCATCATACAGTAAGAATTTCTTTTGTTTTTGAATCTACTGCTTTATCTATCTGCCCGATGTACTTATCCGTCATCTTCTGGGCTTCTTCTTCCAATCCTTTAATTTCATCTTTGGAAACGTCTTCTTTCGATAATTTCTTAAAAGAATCATTGGCGTCACGACGAATGTTGCGAACTGCGACTTTTGCCTGCTCTCCCTTTTTCTTGATGTCCTTTGCGAGCTCTTTTCTCCGTTCTTCCGTCAATTCAGGAAAGACAAGGCGAATCACTGCGCCATCGTTCGTCGGATTGATTCCTATCTCGGAAGTAAGAATCGCCCGTTCAATTTCCTTCACCATGGACTTTTCCCAAGGCTGGATTTGAATCATACGCGGTTCCGGCACACTGACATTCGCTACGGACTGAATTGGCGTCGGAGTTCCGTAATAGTCCACTTTCAATTTATCAAGCACATGCGGATTTGCCCGCCCAGCGCGGATCGCTCCAAACTCCTCCTCCAAATTGTGTAAGGATTTCTGCATCTTCGTATCAAATGGTTCTAGTCTCGCATCCATATTTTAGCCCTCCCTCATCAGACCGTAACTTTCGTTCCGTTAAAATCACCGGATATCGCTTTTATAATACTATTTTCTTCGTTCAATGCAAATACATACATTGGCATTTTATTTTCCATACACATAATGGAAGCAGTCATATCGACAACGGCAAGCTTCTCTGCAATCACTTCTTCAATGGAAATGCTGCCATAGCGTTTCGCATCCGGATTAACCTTTGGATCGCGGTCATACACGCCATCGACTGCTTTTGCTAAAAGAATCCCTTCCGCCTCAATTTCGACAGCGCGAAGGACGGTTGCCGTATCCGTTGAAAAATATGGATGTCCGGTTCCTCCTGCAAAAAACACAACCATATTATGTGCAAAATATTTATTCGCGCGGTCTTTTGAAAACAGCTTTGTCATGGAGCCACATTCAAATGGCGTTAAAATCTGCGTCATCATGCCAACGGAACGAAAAATTTCAGACACATAGATGCAATTCATCACGGTCGCTAACATTCCGATTTGGTCTGCTTTGGTTCGGTCTATCGCCTCACTGGCGCGCCCACGCCAGAAATTTCCGCCACCGATAACGATTCCAACCTGTATCTTTTTGTCATTTAACTCTTTGACCTGATTCGCCACTTTTCGCACAGTAGGTTCATCAAACCCCGTTTTTTTCTCACCAGCCAATGCTTCTCCGCTTAATTTCAACAAAACCCGCTTCATAAATTAGATTCCCTTCTTTTCTTCAAAAAGACCCTGTACGTCAATGTCTGCATAGCACTGTGAGCAGAAGCCTTCGATAACGGCCCCGTTATTAATCTGTACGGAACGGGATTTGATATTGCCCATTACAACTGCGGAAGTATCTACAACCACTGGCCCCTGTACGTCTACATCGCCTTTGATTGCCCCAGCGATTACTGCTGAACTTGCTGTGATGTTTCCGATTACCACAGAGCCAATGCCAATCTTAACTGTTCCGCTGCTTTTTACTTCGCCTTCCACTTTTGCCGCATCTGCGAAAAATTCGGAAGAATTGCTGTTGCCTTCTAACATGCCCGTTACAACTAATTTTCCACGGCAGGTTACGTTTCCATTGATTTTGCCGCGAATATCAATAGAACCGTTAGAACCAATGTCACCCGTGATGTTCGTGCCTTCCGTAATTACGGTCACTTCATCTGAGATCGGTTCTTCCACATGCGCTTCCATCTCCGGCTGCTGTAAAGTTGTTGCTGTCATTACTTCTTCGTTCATTTCTTTTTTCTCCTCCATAATTGTTCTTTCATCTGCTTTTTTCACTTCGCCTGAAAACTCTTGTTCCAGATTGACTACCTGTTGTGAATTAACGACTGCCTGTTCTTCTTTTACAGGCGCTACAGGTTCTAACAATCCGTCTAACTTGGATAGTTCTGATTTCGTATCCACTCCTGTGTCCAGAGTGTTTACAACCATATCTTCACTCTCCGGCGTCTCTTTCTTTTCTGCCGGTTCCTCAGAACCCAGCATCAACTCATCCACCGCTTGGGAAAAGTCATCTTTAAACTCCTTAAAAAAACCCATCGTACTTCCTCCATCATTTATTTGTTATTGTTCCACACTCAATGCGGCGATATGCTGCACTACAGTGGTGTTTTCATCTATGGGCAAAATCTCAGCTCCCATGCCTAAAAGCGCCTGAATCATCGGTTCTAAGGCTTGTACCGTAGAAGTTTTCGTCTCCGCATCGTGCATAAGAACAATGGACGTCTTATATCTCACAACGTCCGTCATCACGTTCTGCACCAGCTCTTCCGGCGTATAGGCCTGTGAAGTGGCGTCTCCGCTTGAAACATTCCAGTCAAAATAGGTAATGCCCTGTTCATTCAAATATGTGATAAATTCCGACATATTGGTATTGCTGACTTTATTGCTGCTGCCACCCGGAAAACGGTAAAACAGGCATTCTTTTCCAGTGACTTTATAGAGGTAATTTTGAATTTTTGAAAAATCATCTACAAAAGATTCCATAGAAGCGTATAAATCTTTGTATTTGTGGGAATAGGAATGCATCGCCAGCGTATGGCCTTCCTCTACAATCCTTTTGTAAAGGGCTTCATTTTCCTCCCCTTCCCTTCCTATTACAAAAAATGTCGCTTTCAAGTTGTATTTTTGCAAAATGTCTAAAATCTGCGATGTGTTGCCGCTAGGCCCATCGTCAAACGTCAAATAGACTCTATGGGCGTCGTCTTCATCCGCCATGTTTTCTTTCTGGTTCATGGCCGGCACTACGCCATAATCCATCTCATCCATCAAGCTTTCATCTATGGAATTTTCCAGATTAAAATAAGTGCTTTCGTCCGTATCCGGCACTGTCTGTTTGGATTCCGCTTCCATCCGCCCGCTGACCGTAAAATTATCCAAAAGATAATCCACTTTTTCCTCCAGCCGGTACATTTTCCATGCCAAAAACCAGCATATGGCAACAGAAAGAAACAGCCATATCCCTACTACGCCGATAATCACGGCTTTCACTTTTGCAATCCGCTCGCGCCTTTTCCTTGCTTCTTTCAATCCTTTTGCAGTACTATCTTCCATTGCAATTCCCTTTTCTCCAGTCAAAATTATATACAGCGTTGCATACTTTCTGCATTGCGAGCAAGCCACTCCCTCATATTATATCACATCTTGCTGTATTTGCAAGATTATTCTGTATCTTCCTCTGTGCCTTCTTCAACAAAAACAGCTTCCGTCCCATCTTCTGGAGCGCTGTCATCATCATACTCATCTTCTTCATAGTATTCTTCTTCCGACACTTCTTCCACATTGGCGTTTTCATACAGGAATGCAACTGCTTTGCCCCTGACTAACATTGCCATTACGGACAATTCCCCATAATCCCCGACAAAGTCTTCTAAAGATTCATATTCATATTCAACAGCTAAAGCTTCGGCTTCTTCCTTATAATTTTTATCCGTAATCTCAAAACCTTCCGCCTTCGCAATCGCCTGTGAAACTAAAATCTCATTGACCCAGTTTAACGTCTCGGCTTCCAAATCCCCGTCTTCCATGTAATCAGACATAAATTCGTCAAAATCCACGCCAAACATATCCGCGTATGACTGATATTGCTCTACCGTGTCATTATAGCAGGAATCATATAACGCCTGAGGATACCCGTCTATCTCTGCGTTTGAAACCGCTTGTAACAAGGCGTCGTCTCCCGCCGCAGATTCCGCCTCCTGCTGGGCGGATAACAATAATTCTTCCCGCAATGCTTCTTCATATGCGTCAATCGTCTCATATTCGGTCGCTTCTTTCACAAAATCATCGGTGTATTCCGGAGTCTGCACTTCATTGATGGAATTTAAAGTAACGGTAAATTCCGCTGTTTTCCCTTTGAGATCTTCATCATAATCATCCGGAAACGTCATTTGGAAGGTGAACGTCTCGCCTGCGCTCTTTCCAACAACATTTGCTTCAAATTCTTCTATAAATTCTTCCTGCCCCAACGTAAATTCATAATCTTCCGCCGTACCGCCGTCAAATTCTTCTCCATCTACCGTCCCTTTAAAATCAAGATTCACATAATCGTTATTTTGCGCAGGACGATCTGAAATTTCTTTATATTCTGTATGTTCATCAAGCATTTCTTCTATGCTTGTCTCTACATCTTCTTCCGTAATGACCGGAACCGGATATTTTACGGAAAGCTGTTTATATTCCCCTAATTTAACATAATCATCAATTGAATAATCAAAAACTTCCGCTTCTGCAGTTTCTGTGCCGTTTACAGAGCCATCTGTCTTATTATTATCCCCGCAACCCATACACGCCATTGCCCCTGCAAAAAGCGCCGCGGCAAAAAGACCCGTTTTTCTCGTCATAAGTATCCCTCTCTTCATTTATCTCATTTTTCATAGGAATCATAACATATCTGAGAAATGAAAATCAATATTTTTTTTCGTTTTCATAAATTGTTCAAACTTTCCAATCTCTTTTGCCTTTTCCGGCAGCGTTTTTCTGTTCTGAATGAGCCAAAAACGGAATATAATAATAGTTTTACAGTCACTTTATTTCAGTTTCTGCATACGTTATTGGTATAAATGAAAAAAGGAGATTTTCTATGAATACTTGCAGCCAGCCAAGATGTGGGAAAAACCGGTTTTCCCCGCCGCCTATGCGCCAAAACGATGCATGGGCTTCTGATAACTTTGCGCTTGCAATGGCTTATGTGCCTATGCAGCATTTTAAAACTGTATACGAACCGGACGAAGCCTTACAGACCGGAACCATTTTTCCGGAATTAAATAAACCCTTTATGGGCTGGAAGGGAGGCCGTCCATGTTGAGACAGACAATGAACCAGAGCCAGTTGTGGGATTGGATCAACGAAGTCAGTTTTGCCGTAACAGAAATTACCCTGTATCTGGATACGCATCCAGACGATGAAGAAGCGCTTGCGTTTTTTTATCATTATAATGAAGAACGCAAAAAAGCGCTTGCCCTTTATTCTTCAAACTACTCTCCTCTGACGCTTAACATGGCGCAGCAGGAAGACGACTATTGGCGCTGGGCAACGGAACCATGGCCTTGGGAAGGGGGTTACTGTTAATGTGGAATTATGAAAAACGTTTGGAATATCCAATCAATATTAAAGAAACAAATCCAAAAATCGCTAAGTTTATTATGAGCCAGTATGGCGGCCCGGACGGTGAAATTTCCGCTAGCCTGCGTTATCTTTCCCAAAGGTATTCTATGCCTTACCGTGAGGTAATGGGAATATTAACGGATATAGGCACAGAAGAAATGGCCCACTTTGAGATGGTAGCCACCATCGTTCACCAGCTTACGCGCAACTTAACGCCGGAAGAAATCAAAGAATCCGGATTTGGCGAATATTACATCGACCATACATTAGGCATATGGCCGCAAGCCGCAGGCGGCGTGCCGCAAAATGCCTGTGAGTTTCAGGTAAAAGCCGATCCGATTACGGATATAATGGAAGATATGGCGGCAGAGCAAAAGGCCAGAAGCACTTATGACAATATCCTGCGCGTCGTCAAAGATCCGGACGTCATAGATCCCATACGCTTCCTGCGCGCAAGGGAAGTCGTCCATTTCCAGCGGTTCGGCGAAGCCCTCCGCCTTATCCAAGAACGATTAGACTCTAAAAACTTCTACGCCTGCAATCCTGTCATTGACAAAAACTGCGGCAGAAAATAAATAAAACAAAAAACGGGAGAGGCGCGTAAAGCGCCCCTCCCAAATTAATTCCAATTTATTTGCGTCCCGGCTTCCAATTTATTCCCCAGCCAAACGCTTTGTCAAGCGCAGGATGTCCCGGATAAAACTGTACAATCTTCTCGACGCTAAACGTCTCATCATTGATATTTTCAAACAGCGCAAGCCCGCACATCAGCTCTTTGGAATTATAATGATCCATCTGCACGACCAGATCTTCCGCCCCCGGATATTTAATCGTCACAACTGCATCCGCTTGCTGCCAGTTTGCAACGCCTTCATAAATAAACGTATACACCAGAACACGCTTAATCTTCGCAATCTGGTTGCCGTTAATCCGCAAGTTCTCGCCTGCCGCCGCCGCGCCGGTTCTGTCATCGCCGTCTAATGCAATATACGGCGGATAGTTCAAAGAGCCAAACGCATTTCCAAGCGCCTGCACCGCCCCTTTGCTTCCGTCCTTTAATTCATACAGACACCCCAAATCAAGATCAATCCCGCCGCCGCTTTTAAATGCCGAAAACAAGCCCTTCTTCACCGGTCTTGCATTCCAGTTTAAATTCACCAAAATCTCTCCCAGCCCTGCGGACTGCGTTTTCTTTAAATTAACCTTTTGTCCCTTTTGTAAGCTTATCGCCATATTGTTCTCCTTCCCTTTCTTTGATACTAAAATTATACCACAAAAAATAAAGCGCGCAAGTTCCCTTACACACTTTATTTTCTATATACCATTCTGTTTCTATATTATTCTATTTCTATGTTATTCCGTCCCTGCCGCCGTCTCCGTTTCCGTAGATTCCGGAAGGGACGTCTGTGTATCGCTTTCCGTCTGTGTTTCCGTCTCTGTCTGCGTCTGTGTCTGCGCGCTTGCGTCAATCGGCGTAATAATAATATTTTCCGCGCTGATATTTGTTTTGCGTTTTACAATATCTTCCACTTGGGCGCGTTTTGCATCCGTAATATCGCCCATATTTAACACAACATCGGCTGCATTATCCGTAATGCTGACAACAACGTCCGTAAACCCTTTTGCCTCTAAAAGCATTTCTGCCGCAGCTTCCCTTTCCGCCGTATCCGTTAAGGCAATCATCTGATCCACTGCCGCCTGTTTCTGCTCGTCAGTCAGCGTTGCGCTGTTGACTATGCCTAGCAGCGTCTCTTTATTCTTTGCCCTCACCTGCTCTCTTGTCAGTTTCATCTCTGCCGCAAAATCCACATTTCCCACTGCCGTGCTCGTCAAAACTGCTTCTCCCGGGTTTATTTCCGATTCTGCCGGATTTTCCCCCTGCGCTACGTCCGTTCCCGCCGTTTCCGTTCCTGCCGCTACATCTAAACCATCGCCCGTGTCTGTGAAAATGTCCCCTTCTACAATCGGATCGTCTGAAATCTCATAAGAGTCTTCCGAAATGCCTGCGCTTGCCTGCGCCGCCGCTTTTCCGTCAAGGTTGCTTCTGGTATAGCTGACATATCCTGCAACCGCAATCATAAACGCCAACGCTGTAATAATAATTTGATTTTTCTTTAATTTCTTTTTCAATATCCTTCCTCCTGAATATTCATCTTAACTACTTTAATTCTATTCACATCAATTTGGAATAATGCCATAACTGCCTCAGAAATATTCTGCTTTACTGTAGTATTTTCTCCGCCCTCACAAACAACCAGAACACCGGAAATCTTTGGCGTCTTTTCTTTTCCCACAAATGGGATTTTATCGCTGCCCGTCTCCTGATAAACAGACGATCTTGCCGTCTGCCCATTTTTCTGCGCGCGTGAACCTCCTTCCTGACCGCTTTCCTGCAAATCCGACGTTTCTAAAACCGTGTCTTTTTCCACGATGCTCTCCCCTAAATCCTCTATTGTAATCATAACCTCCACCCTTCCCGCCCCTTCAATGCTTTTTAACGCGTTCTCTAGGCGCCGTTCCATTTCTTCTGCATAATCTTTCTGCGCCATCTTTGGCGCGCTTTCCGTTTCCTCTATTACTGGCAGTTCCTCCTCTCTTTTTTTATTTTCTGAGGGGATTGCAAGGATCATCAGCAAAACCCCCGATAAAACCAGAATTGTCCATTGGCTTTTCTCCCATTTTTTCCAAGACTGGTTTTGAAAGAACTCCAAAAACTTCATAGGCGCCTCCTAATTCCTTATTGTGATACAATCCCCGCCTATCCGGTAATATGCGGCAATTTTTTCCTTTAACGCTTTTATTTCCGTATTTTCCGCGTTCTCCTCCAATGTGCCGACAATCACAGTTTCTATATTTTGTTTCGCCACCTCAATCTCCATGGATTCCACTTCAAACGCCTCATTTAACGATACAAAAACATCTGTCACTGCATAGCCGGAGTTATCCGCCAATAGTTTAACATCTTCCGCAATCGCTTTTTCGTAATATGCCACATAATGCCCTTCATTAAAAAATTCCATTTTTTCCTGATCCAATTTTATATTTGCAAGCCCCTGCCAAAAAGCGCCATAAGAAATTTTTTCAAATAAATCTGACGACTTCCCAAATAAGCCAAGCAAAGGATTTAGCAGCGTAATTACAAGGATAATTTCCACGAAAAGCTGAATATATTTCCGGTATTCTTTCCGCGCCGCAACGGTGGACAATATTGTCATAAGAAGAAATACCATACTGTAATTTTTTGCCCATTCTACAATTCCTGCCATGCTAACCTCCCATTCCAAGCCCTGTCGCGGCGGTAATCAGCGCAATCGTTAAAAAAAACAGCATAAGGCAAGCATTTAATATTTTCAAATACAACATACCGCCATTTGCGATTCCATTCATGCCGCCTGAAAGGCGTTTGTCCGCAACCGGCTCTAACACTGCCGCCAAAAACTTATATATCATGGCAAACAAAGCCATTTTTAAAAACGGAACCGCGCAGATCACAATAAGAACCACAAGCGCCGCCGCGCCGATGCAGTTTTTAATGACAATCCCGGAACTCAAAAAGATCTGCCCCATTCCATTTGCCACATTTCCAATGACAGGAGCCATTTGAATTGTTTTTGCAATGGAATTTCCCGTAAGGCGGTCAAGCGCCGGCGCCACCATGCCTTGAATCATATTAATGCCAAGAATAAAGGTAATGGCGGCTTTTAACAGAATCCGCACAGCGCCGGAAGTCAGTTCGGAAATTCTCTTAAACCGTTCTTCTTCCATCAGATAATTTAAAAACTCCATGATTACATAAATCTGCGCCAGAGGAGCAAGCAGATACCGTATCATCCACTCTACCAGATAAATCGCAGTAAACACCAGAGAATATGCAACGGCAGACGATTGGAAATTCAGCGAATACGACATCGCCGAACAAAAAACTGGAACTAAAACCCGCATAAACCCTGTCATGGTTTCCACCGTTTGAAGAACCGTCTCATTCATAACCGAAAACGATTCAAAAAGCATCCCCATCAGAAAGCAGTAGCATAAAAAAAAGCAGATTTCCGAAACATAAGAATTAGAAAAATTTTTCGTATAGGTTTTTAAAATGGAAAATGCAAGGCAAAGCGCCAATATTTTTAACACTAGCTGTTTCTGCTCCGCAAAACCAGACAATGCCAAGCTTTTTATATATTCTCCTATCGTTTCATACGGCAGTTCCCCACCCGTAAAAAGAGCCTTGACAACTTCCTCAAAGGAAAGATCCGTCCCATTATTTTTTTCCAAAAAACTGCCAAGTTCCGAAAAGTCCAATTCCTCCATCAATTCTTCCGGTGAGGACGCGCATACCGGCATACTGGTAAAAATCAAATACAAAAACAAACTTATCCAGACGGCGGCCCGTTTCATAATATTTCCCCAACCGTTTCCATAAATGCCAAAAGCACCGGCATGCCAACCACTAAAATAGACAATTTGGCAAACAGCTCTATCTGGCCTGCAATCGTCTGATGCCCGCAGTCTTTGCAAATGTCGGATGCAAATTCTGCAATATAAGTAATGCCGACCATTTTTAAAATCATGGTAATATAGGAATGGTCTATCTGAATCATTTCCAGCATTTTTTCAGCGTATCCGATGATTAGCTCTAATTTTGTGCCAACGAACAAAAAGATGCAGACACAAACCGCAATACTGAGAAAAACGCTGTATTCCGGCCGGTAACTTTTCAAAACCAAAGCAAGGAGAACTGCCGAAATCCCAAAGACACTGATTTTTATAATATCCATTTACTGCCCTCCTATAACGCAAACAGATTCTGCATTGTTTCAAACAATTCGACAATATAGGGCAAAATCCAAAACAGCACGATAATCAGCCCTGCAAGGCTTATCAAAAACGCATGCTCCTCTCTGCCGCTGTGCTTTAACACCTGACTCATCACGGTAACGATAATTCCTACCGCAGCTATTTTAAAAATTAAATTTACGCTCATGGATTCTCCTGTATCCTGCCGCTTACAGCAGCATAATCACCAAAAACAAACCGCCAAGGACGCTGACCGTCCCATATAATTTCTGTTTTTCTTTCTTTTCCTGCATTGCCAAAAGGATTTTATCCTCCAACTGCATAAAATATAATTTTGCCACCTGTGAATGGTCTCCCTCTAACAGCAGGCTCCTTGCCAATGCAAACAACAAGTCCGCCTCGTCTTCTTTCAGTAAAATCTGCGCGGACCGCCTTTCAAACGCCTGTTCCCAAAATACGGACACATCTGTCTGCGTGCGTTTTTCCATAGAATCCGCCACTTCTAAAAGGATTGCAGAAAACAATTCCGCCTTTCCCCTTGCTGTTTTCCTTAATAACTGGGCGTAAGGCAGCCGGAGATATTCCCGCTCATTGTCTAACTGTGTAAAAATCTCCCGCCATTCGATTAATTGCGCGAGATGAGTTTTTAAATAGGAAGAAAAGTAAATTGCAAACCCACATGCGCCTGTCACGATAAAAAGAACTCCGACGGCTTTTAACATAACCGTTTTCCCACTTCGTCAAAAACAAAATACGCCCGTTTCCCATCTGTTTCCCTTTTCAGCAATATGTATCGTTGAAACAACTTCTGCCGGTACATCTGCGCCACCCCCTCTGTTTTTGTCACTCGATCTATGGCGTCCCCATGTATTGTCCCCAAAATTTTACATCCGCTTAACGCCATCTCCCTGACCGCCTTTGCATCTTCTATCCCGCCAAGCTCGTCTACAGCTATAATTTCCGGTGACATACTGCGCAGCGCCATACGCATTCCCTCCGTTTTTGGCCCGCCGTCTAAAACGTCTGTGCGGATTCCAACGTCATTTTGCGGAATCCCAAGATGACATGCGGCAATTTCAGAACGTTCGTCTATCACGCAGATTTTTCTGCCTTCCCTGCCTGCATATCCGTCTGATAAGAGCCGTATGCAATCCCGCAGAAGGGTTGTCTTACCAATTCCGGGCTTTGAAACCAGAAGCGTATTTAAAAATTCCCCATCCGCAAAAAGCCACGGAAGCAGTTGTTTTGCGCACCCTTTTTGCTCATTTGCAATCCTAATATTGAGAAAACGGATATTTGTCATGCGGTCTACTTGTCCATGCAGTAAACGCACTTGCCCGGCAAATCCAATCCGGCTTCCTCCCTCAATCGTCAGATAGCCTTGGCGGATTTCATCTTCATAGGCATAAATTGAATAGCGGCTGATAAAGGTCAGCATTTCCTCTATATCTGCGGCTGTCACAGGCTCCTCCAGAAAGAAACTCTTTGCCCGAAAACGAATCTCAAGAGGACGTCCAATCCGAACGCGGATTTCTTCTATGCCCGTTTCATACTTCAGGCTTTTCGTTAATTCCCCGCGCAGCCGCATCGGCATAATATGTAAGATTTCCTGTTTCATCTTCCCTCAACTCCTAGTCTAATATATGACTTGTCTTACAAAATATTCCTGAAAAAAAGCAAAAAAAGAAGAAGTTCTCTCGAACTTCTTCTGCTCTGTCGTCCAAATTAATTATACTTGCGTTTTCTTGCCGCTTCGGACTTTTTCTTGCGTCTTACGCTTGGCTTTTCGTAATGCTCTCTTTTACGAATCTCCTGTTGGATACCGGCTTTTGCACAATTTCGCTTGAATCTGCGTAAAGCGCTATCTAAAGTCTCATTCTCTTTTACGATTACATTCGACATAGTCTCACACCTAACCTCCCTCCAGTTGCGTATTGTGCATATTCAACTGTATGGGTAAAATTTTACTGCACTAATAATTATTATAGCATAATTTTTCCATTCGTCAATACAAAATTAGGAAATTTAATCAGATTTTAGCTTGCCGCTCGTAAGAAGATTGGTGTATTAACTTTGCAATATTGCTTCAGATAATCCAGATGCCGCTGTCCCCATGTGACTATCGGCTGTTCTTCTTCGGCGGGAAATCGTAAATCTGGAATAAAATATCCATTTTCTTCGTGATATGTACCGCCTAACTGTTCAAATAATGATTTTGCCATTTTCTGTTTCCTCCAGATAAGATATTCACTCCACATATTTGTGTCTGCTGTCTTAAACACAATTTTTGAGTTTTATCCTTATCTGGTTTCATCCTTATACTGATTTGGTACATCCTTCCGTATTCCCGTTCGTGCAATTACTGCCACATCTTTGTTAGTTTGTATGCGGTCGTAGTGTAGCGGTATTCCCCATGGATTGTTGTTATGGCTTTCAAGCATAGGGCTACCGATAACAAGCTCTACGACGAAGGGCTTTGACGCTGTTAGGACGACTTCATCCAAAAACCTTGCTGATGCGCCGGGAAGATTAAATGACGCCGTAATCCTCTGTTCGTAGTCTGCCTTAGTGGGAATGGTAAAAAATAAGGCGGATTCTTCCATTGCCCCTTTTTCCATCTCACGAAACGCCCCAAGCCTTAGTGTGTAAAGACCGCCGCTTTCTACGGAAAACTCTCGTCCAAAAAGTTCTCGGTCAATTAAGGTTAAAATGTTGTCATTCTCAAACATAATCCTTAGACCAGGAGTTATGGCACTGTTCGTCTTTTCAAAGGACGGCAAACACGTTTTCCTTAGTTTCTTAAAACCGTTTTTGTTTCTACTCATCATAGATTGTTCCTCCTTGAGTTCTTATTGAGGGGTAACACTCCGGCAGCGGATGCGCCTAGAATTCATACCCCTCTACAAGACATAGACGTTTCATTGGTATTTGAACAAAAACTCAATTATCTTTTCATTATTTTTTTCAACTTTTTTACGCCGGTTCTCATCCGATACGAAACCGTTGTTTGTGCGATTCCGGTTCGTGCTGCTATTTCATGATCCGACAATTCTTCCATATGTAACTTGAATACGGTTTGCTTCTTGTCGTCCAAGGTATCAATAGCAGCGTATAATTCTTCTCGTTCTTCTATTTTGATGACATATTCTTCTGGAGAAAGGAACGTATTACTGGCTGGCATTGGAACTCCATTTTTTTCCATATCCTCAAGGTATAGTGGTAACCCATTACAAGGATCATTGAGGTTTATCCTCTGGACTCTTTCGCATTCGGCGCAGTTTTCTTTGCAAATAGTCCCATTGGCATTTCTACAGCGTTTCCTGCGCCTCTCTTTAGCTTCCTGTGCCCAAAGTATATTCCGGTAGATTTCAATGACTTCTCTCGGGGACTCGTCAATCATTTTCTTAGTTATCTGGACTTTTTCGCCTTCCAAATATACATAGAAAGGTTTAATTACTTTCGCTTCATTAGATTTCTTGGATTTTTTTGCCTGCTTTGACATATGTAGCTCCTTTCCGATCCGCAGGAGCCATATGTTCATCTGATGATCCGTAGGGAGTATAAGCAGCAAAGGGGATGCCGGAACCGGCACCCCTCCGCTATGCATGCGTCTCCTGCGGATCATTCATTGATTTATGTTAAAAGGTATCTATTTGGCCAAACCTGCCAGCATTTTACTTAACAGCTACTGGCGGGCTGTTCTCTGGAAATGTTATATTTATCGCTGTCTGTTTATCACCACCTCTGTTATGGTTTAAGCTGAGCTCTTTGCTTGGGTATGATTTTAGTATAAACAATGGAGCATTTGCGTTTTCTGAACGAAAAAGAAGGGTTCAGAATGAAAAAGAATGCTTTAGAATAAAAAGAATGGAAAATCTACCTCTAATAAATCAAAAAGTATGTTTGACAAAGGTGTATACTAATAACAGAACTATTGACTTTTTCGAACATGTGTGCTACAATGATTAGTATAAGCTAACCGCTTATGGACATTAAATATCGTGTTCATCATTGCTCCCAAAATGATTGTGCGTTTCGCCGGTTCTCTTGCTAGAGGACAGGCGATAGCACAATCGTTAAGGAGGCGATGATATGAGAATTACAACTTATAAAAGAGATCTTGTCGAAGATGGTTACAGAGTGATAGGGGTTGATTATGGGAGTGACCATAGGTGGGATTGGGATATGTCTACGGACTGTAGGTGCATCTCAATCCAAATGTCACTAACCGGCACGGCTGACGGCCAATCTCATGACGATGGCTGGAAAAGCTTAATCTCACTTGCAGATTCTGATATGTTTTTGGACAACGAATATGCGCGGCGGGAACATGCTGATTTCCGAATAAACTATGCAGAAATTATGCGGGGCAGCCATCCCGATTGGTACCTAAGTGCTTTCAAGGTATTCGTCGGTGGAATTACACTTTTCTTTGTTAATCCTAAAACAGATGATTCAGGCTTTCTATGGATTGTCGGTGCCAAGTGCTTAAAGCTGGCTTTTAAGGTACCATATACCCGGCTCGGATTCGACACGATTTACAACGTCCATATTGAACACGATGGCGAAGAACATCTTTTCACGATGGTAGAGGAAGATTTAGGCTATATCCGTTATGAGAATGAAATCAAGCTTAAAGAGCCAGGCAAAAAAGATGACAATTTCTTCCATGATGGTAACCAATATCTTGTTGTAACCGAATATGTTGGTTTGTAGCCATAAAATGACAGCCGCAAAAACCTGCGGCTGTTTTTTCTAGTTCCACGGTATTCCAAGCAGTGCGGTAATATGATACAATATGCATAGTTAAGGGGGTGTTTGCAGTGGCCAATGATCCCGATGAAACTGCGACAAATCTCAAAGACAGCTTGAAAGATATACGCAAACTGAAAAATAATAGGGATGCAATAGCAAACCTTGTTGAAGAGCTCGAAGGTATGGACAACCTTAGCCCCTTTCGAGGAGAAGGCTATCATACATTCTGCGAGGTATATCTCATCAGATTATTAAGAAAGTATGTTTATGGTGTCGAGAACCAAGAAATGTTGCTTGCTGTATATGGGCTTTTAGAAGGATACAAAGGTAAAAGAATTGGGGAGCGTTGCCAGGAATATGTAAAAGCTGCCTATCAATTCGATAAACGTATTGACCCTAATTGGGATGATCCAAACGGTTCTTTAAAATACTATGAAGAAAGCATTAATAAAAAATTGATAAAAAAACTAATGGCAGAAATATTTGATGGTGAAAACCAAAAGATACCCCTTGGGCTTGCTGAAGAGATTAACAAAGAGCTATCTCGAAAGTTTCCAGGCGGCTTTCCTAAAGAGCTGCCATTACCCGCCCCACAGTATCTGCTCAAAGAAGTCGGCGACCCTAAAAACAAAAGGGCGGAAATTAATACTGGCCACGGCAACAGTGGCAAAGATGGCGAAATCATGGGGAAAAGCGCCGAAGACAGTAGGAAGAGATTTTCTAAAAGGCATATACGGAAAAAGTTTGCCGTAATTATAATAACTATAGTTTTAGTTGCAATATTTGCCTTTATAATTTTTTATGACAGACTTGATAAGAGCGCAGAAGAACAATCCGCAAATGGGAGCGCTTTTCAACCTCCTGCCAGAATCAATTATCCCGATGGTACATATATTGATGTCTATGAACCAATGAAAATTATTAATGCTGAAGATGGTATTATTTTAGTACCAATCAGTGATGATGACCAATCCATGGAAACAAGACCTTTGTCTGATGAGACAAATTCGGAAGCCGTCAGTAACAGTGAAGATAATTTTGATCTGAAAGGGGTTAATGAATATGAGAAGAATCATTAAGTTCTTTTTCCTATCGGCTATATGTTATATAATAATGTTTATTAGTGTATTTATATATCCGATAACTGCTTTGGCTTGGGGCGACAACAGTGAAAACGGTAGAGGACGCCCAAGCTATACAACAGAAGAAATTGATAATGGAGCGCTTGGGGCTACCCTGCAATCCGACGGAGAAAATTACAAAGATGGCGATAATTATCCAGGGCAGATTATTTTTAATTCAATTTCAGATAATAAATCTATCGGTGGTAGCGAGAAAAATTTTGTTGCGGCACGAGAGTGTTTCCAGCGAGAGGATGGAAGTTGGGAAGGGGTAACTGAAGATACTATCTGGAGCAATGACGATATTACGGTTGAGGATGGAAATTATTATATCATACGCCTATACATCCGTATGAATAATCCCAACGGCTGGGATGCCGTAGCTAGAGACACTCATGTGTCTTTTAGCATTCCGAGTACTTCGGCCTCACAAATACAAGTTAATGGTTTCATTGATTCCTCAAATGCTACACCTAGTGAGTATTGGGATGGAATTAACTTCAATAGTGAGACCCCATTCCATCTTGAGTATGTTTACGGTTCAGCCTTGCTTGAGAACAATGGTATTGGTCTTGGCGGTCTTCCTCTTAGCGATGATATCGTTAAAGCTAAGAGTGGCGGGGTTCTGATAGGCTATGATGAACTTGATGGCCGCATACCTGGCTATAATATACCGGATTACTATAAGTATGATAATTACGTATCGATAAAAGTAAAAGTTGTATTCGACTATGAGTTTACCGTAGAGCAAAAAGTGCGCCTTGCTGGTGGTGACAAAGAGGATTGGGCAGATACAGTGGACGCTAAGATTGGTGACCAGGTAGAGTTTCGCATTCTTTATACGAACACTAGCGATAAGAGCCAGACTGGCGTTGCCATTAAAGACATTCTTCCGTCGAACTTGAAATACGTTGCTGGTTCGAGTGTCATTAAGAACTTTAACCATCCAAACGGTGCGAAGATTGTTCAAGACTCTCTCGTTGATAACGGCATCCGGATTGGCAACTATAGCAAAGACGCAAACGCTTATATCTATTTCATGGCTGAAATCGTAGACGAGAATTTAGACCAGGGTTCAAATACACTAGTAAACTGGGCGCAGGCCGGTGTAGGTGATGTGACAATACAAGATTCCGTTGAGATAAGGGTTCAGAATGACACAAAATACCTTGGAGCAATAGTCGTCTATATCGCTGTAATTATTATCTGCTTCATCATTTTTATCATCATGATCTGCAAAATCATCAAACACCGTAAAATAATCCGGCGTAAATAATATAAAAATATTTCTTCAAAAAGACGCTTTCCAGAGGCGTCTTTTTTGTATGTCCAAAATTATTTTATTTTTTTCTCATATTTCTTACTCAAAAATTTTCCTATTGTCCTATGTAAAGTAGATGGAACTATTTTGGTTTTCGGCATTGGTTGTTCCATAGATGCCAGACCATTATTTGCCATCAAAAAAAACAATCAAAAGGAGGAACCTATTATGAAGTGTCCAAATGTAGAATCAGTTGTTGAAGCCTTGAGCGGAGATGTGGTCGATACCATCCCCACCAAACGCAATATGATGTTCGCCCCGCGCTCATTGAAGCTGCTGCAGGAGAATGCACTGCTCACAGCCAGCGAAAACAGATGTAGAGCAATTTTGGCTAACTCAGCCATCAACGATACGGCCAGCCTGGCCATGTCGGTTGACCGGCTGTCGCACGTTGCTCCGCTCGGAAAACCGTATTACCACAAAATTCTCGCAGCTTATGCTGATAATGCCGCAAAGACAATAGAAAGGTGGTGATGGGGCATGTTGGAACTCATTGACATCATCATTGTAATTGTATTAGGCAGCATTGTATGCGTAGCAGTGTTCGAATGGTTTTGCGATTACTGCAACCTTAAGAAACGGGTGGAAGAAAGCGACGATTTTGAGAAACTGATGCGAAAACAACTGGAACTGGATGCGGCGAGGCTCAAAGCCCAGGAGGATATGCTTCGGGAAGCTTGCCGTTCGCAGGCTGAGGAATACGAGGACGAGTATGAGGAAGATTAAGCTGTTGTCGACATATTCTTAGGAAATACGGGATAAAAAACCGGATTTCCTAAGAAAAACAGAACATAACCACAAAGCAGATAACGGGGGCGGCGGAAAAAGTTATGTACGTTTTTTGGAAATAACTCCCCTTTTTCCCGGGATTTACGCCGCCCCGGTATATAATCGGACAAATTGCCAAGCCATTTGACCAGCCGTCAACAAGGTGTGGCAATAAAAATGAGTTGCAGAGAAAGGAGACAAACGAATGGTTTTTGATGCCAATAAAATAAACAGCCTCAAGTTAGAGAAGCCGATACTGCCGGAATCTCTTAAGGGCGGGGCGGGTACAATTATCATCGATCCGGCCTGGGACCTCCAGCAAAAGGGACACTTTGGTGCGGTAAATCACTACAGTCTGATGACGCTGGAGCAGATTAAAGCGTTGCCTGTGGGTGATTTATGTGCCAAAGATGCGAGCGTATGGTTATGGTGCACTGCCGCGACCCTGCCCCATGCCTATGCAATCCTCAAAATATGGGGGTTCACTCCACGTGCGCCGTTTGTCTGGGTAAAGAACCGTATGGGGCTTGGCCAGTATTTACGCAATTTTTGCGAGTTCTGTATCCTTGGAACCCGTGGAAAGTCCCTTCCGGCAATCAGGAATCAGCCAAATGTTGGTTTATTCCCAGTGCAGGATCATAGTCATAAACCCGAGGAGGCATATGATATTATCGAACGTATGTACCCAGACAGACCGCGGCTTGAGCTGTTTGCTAGGCGTCCACGGCACGGCTGGCATGCCTGGGGGAACGAAATCCCATCTGACATTGTGATTCCTGGGTATCCCGTCCCAGAATATAGCCCTCTTCTGCTGAATGATTTATCCAGGAGGGCGGCAGAAAATGACAACGGAAAATCCCAGAGGAGGTGCGATGATTAATGAGAAACGACAATTCGCCACATTTTCTTGCCCGTATTCTGGAGGCGGCTATTACTATTGCGGCCAGCGGGTATCTGATCCGGCTGGGCATCGGGTTTTTCCTCGAAGTCTGGTGGGTGCTGCTGATTATTCTCCTCGCCGTCTGCGGGGCTGTCATCGGCTGGCGGTTCTGGAAAAGCCGGCACGACACGAAGTGGTAAAGGAGGCGATACTTTGAACAGACATAATATCAAAGAAATAGACTGGCGGGAAGTAAGCTGGCAGAGGCCGTTTGAGGCGGAGACGGTATGGGACATGCTCATCCATCTCGCCTCCGTGCATCCCAGGGGCGCTCTTGTATGGGAAATCCGGGGCAACAGTGGCAAAGTCCGTTATCTGGTCGGAACAGAAAAATCCTATATCCATAAAATTGAGAGTGTGTTCCAGGCACATGGTGATGTCCGCTTCTCCGGTATTCATCAGATGCCAAGGAAAGAAATCGTTCATGCGGTACAGCTTCGCACCTCCAAAAAACTGCTGTCCCTCAACACGGATACTTCTATGGCAGTATTGCGGGCAGGGCTGGCGGTACTGGCAGGCGTCAGAGAAAATGAAGCGCTGGCCGTACAGATTATACTGGGCGGGTCATACGGTCCGTCGGTGATCTCCAATGGGTTGCAAGACCCTAATGCTTCATGGCTGGAAATTATTACCGGAAATATACAAAAAGCAAGCAGTGACCAAGTCCGGTCAGTCAAAGAGAAAGCAGAGCAGAACGGTTTCCAGGCGGTAATCCGCATTGGCTCCAGCAGTGGCTGTGCCAGCTTTATACATGATTTAGCAGCAGCGTTCCGGATTCTGGAGTCGGCGGGCGTTAAAATCTCTACATCAAACGAGAATCCGAAGAAACTGGCCGGGGCAAATGTGCCGCTTTGCTTTCCTCTGCGGCTGTCCGTAAAAGAAGTTTCCAGTTTTATGCTGCTACCAGTAGGAGAGGATATTTTGCCCGGTACCTCCGCCCTCCATCCCAAATGCACCCTGCCTCCTGACCGGTATAAAGAGCCAAAATACAAAAGTGAAGACCGCACCTTTGCAGTCTCCATGGATGGCAGGAAACTCAGTATCCCGCCAGACGACGCCACTTTGCATAGTGTCATTTTGGGGCCAACCGGCAGCGGTAAATCCGTCTGCATGCTCAACCAGATTTTAGCGGATATCCATGTCGGGCGGGGAGTGTTAGTTATAGATCCGAAACAGGATATGGTTAATGATATCCTTCAACGTGTTCCGGCTCACCGTAAAAAAGATGTAGTCATAATAGACCCTGTCAGTTCAAAACCCGTAGGCTTCAACCCTCTCGCTTGTGCGGCCGATGCGGACAAGGAACTGGTGGCAGACACCATCCTGTCTGTCCTTAAGGAAATATTTGCGGACTCGTGGGGCGTGCGCACCCAGGATCTGCTGTCTGGAGCGCTGCTTTCTTTAATGGAAGTGGACGGAGCCTCGCTGATGTGGCTGCCAGAGCTGTTCACCAACGAGGCTTTCCGGGCAAAAATTACCAGAAATGTTAAAGACGAAATTGCCCTGAAACCATTCTGGCAGAGGTTTGAGAGCCTGACGCCCTATCAAAGACAGCAGATGGTTGAGCCGATTCTGAACAAATTACGCCAGTTCCTATTCCGACCCAAGCTTCGCAACTGCCTGGGGCAGGGGCATCCCAAGTTTGACCTGAACGACCTCTTTATAAAAGCCAAAGTCGTGTTAGTGCCGATGAACAGAGGGATTCTCGGCGGAACGGCTGCAAAATTATTAGGCAGCCTGATTTTTGGGCTAACCTGGACACTGGCACTTGGACGGGCGAATGTCCCGCCGGAAAAACGGAGAATGGTCAGCTTATATGTAGATGAGGTGCAGGAATATATCGGCAGTCTGGTGGGCGATCTGGCTTCCAGCCTGGCTGAAGCCAGAGGCATGGGGCTTGCCATCACTATGGCGCACCAGTACCGCGACCAGCTTCCACCCCTGCTCCGTGCCGGCGTAGACACGAATTGTCGGAACAAAATCATTTTCGGGCTGTCTGGCAAGGACGCCAGGGATATGGCGGCTCTGGATGGCGGGTTAGACGCGCTGGATTTTGCCTCCCTCCCCCGTTACCACGTTTATGCCAAATTGCAGAATCATGGCAGAGACACCGGCTGGGTGCAGGGAGTGACCCTGCCAAAACCGGAACCATTGCAGAGTGCGGCAGAACTCCGGGCTTCCAGCATAGAACGTTACGGCGTGCCTATAGAAACCATCGAAGCGGAGCTGAAATCTGCCTTCCAAAACACAGCCCCGCCGCCTGAAGAAGCAAAAGGCTTCAAAAAAAGCGGCGTAGGACGCCGTAGAAAGGAGAAAAAAGATGAGTAAGGCAGATTGTAACAGGGGTAAGACCAATCCCCGGAACCCCGCGCAAAATGGCGGCTCCGGCAGCATTAGCGGAAAAGACGGATACCATTGTGAAACGGTATCTGATGATTTCCATGTGGCGACGCCCCGAAGAACCAGTCGGAAGTTTTTACTGGAACTGGAACCCACGCTTTCCGACCTAGACTGGAAGATTCTAAAGATAATCCGCCGCTGTCGGGTGATCCTCGGCCGGCAGATCGGCCGGCTGTATTTCGACGGCTATAAGACAACGCATGCCAGTACCGTCGCCACCAACCGCAAGCTGAAAGCCTTGACCGACTTAGGGCTGATTCAGGCTGTAAACCAGAAAATTGACTGTCGGATGCGAGGGTATGTAGCCTATATCTATTATTTAACCGAAGCCGGCGAACGCATTTTACAGATACATTTAGGTGAGCCGGAAACCAGAAAACGCAACATTGAGCCTTCTACCGTTACCCTGGCGCATACCGTCTCTGTGTCGGAATGCTATGTGCAGGCGGTGGAAACCTGCCGGAGGGACGACCTTAAGCTCACGGAAATCCAACTGGAGCCGGAATGCTGGCGTCCCTACCAGAGAAATTATAAACAATGTATCCTGAAACCCGACCTCGCTTTCGTGACGGAAAAACAGGACTGGTCTAGCCATGACGAGCCGTGGTATGAGATGCGCTGGTTTGTGGAAATGGATCTGAACACCGAGAACATCCAGACCATCCTCACCAAGTGCCGCCGTTACTATGATTATTATAAAAGCGATATGGAACAGAAGTTGCACGACGACGTCTTCCCGCTGGTGGTCTGGATTGTCAAGACAGAAAGCCGGAGGAACTCGCTCATCAGGCATATCTGCGGGAACTTCCCCCAATATCCACGGATTTTTGCCGTGATTCTGCCAGACGAGTTTACCGCGCTTGTCCGGGATGAATTGGATCTGGAGGGATACCTTTGCCCAGACACAAACAGAAAGGAGCCAAGATTATGATGTCAGAACAAGAAAAACAATATATCGTAGAACAGCGGGCATCGGGAAAAAGCTTTGCCGAGATCGGTCGGGCGCTTGGGAAAAATGCGGACACGGTGCGCTCTGTGTTCAACCGCATCATGGAGAAAGAAGCATCGGACAGCAGTATCGTGGCTCGGTCTCAGACTTCCATAACCAATGCCCCAATCTGTAAATATTGCGGCCAGGAATTTGCCCGAACTTCAGAAAGTGCGAAACGTTTATTTTGCTCCGACCATTGCCGGAACGCATACCATAACGGCCAAAAACGCCGTGTCCCGTATGCTTTAACCTGTGAACACTGTGGCCGTAGGTTTATCGCTTTTGGCAACCCTAGAAAACGTTTCTGCAGCCGCAAATGTTTTGCTGACAGCCAGAAAAAGGCAGTTGCTTTGGCAGGAAGCCATATGGAGGTGCTATGACAGATTTTGAGCGTCAGCTCCGTTACCATGCCCTGCGTGGGAAAACGGCGGAACTGCTTCAGCAGAAATTGCTCAGCCTGAGTGAATATTACCGCATCTTACAAAAATATGGGCAAAAATATCTTGGCGGTGTTTCGCCGCCGGGAAAGGAGGGAGCATGTAAGGATTAAAGAGAGACATTAAGAACCGAAACAACTGCGAGCGGCATACCGTGCAGAAAACTCTGCGGTATGCCGCAGAATCTCTGTATCTTGCCGCAAGAAAAAAAGGAGGTGAGACAGTTGTTTACAAAACAGTTCGGCATTGAGGTTGAGTTTACCGGGATCAGCCGGAAAAAAGCGGCAGAAACCGCTGCCGCATATCTTGGCGGAGAGATTGCCAGTATAGGCGATTATTATGATACCTTCGAGGTGACTGCCCCAGATGGGAGGATTTGGAAGTTTATGTACGATGGCAGCCTGAAACGCCAGCGTAAAGAGAATCGCCGGATAGTCCCTGCCGACAGGAGTTACAGCGTGGAGATGGTAAGCCCTATCCTTACCTATTACGAGGACATCGGCATGGTGCAGGCTCTGGTGCGTCAGCTTCGGAGAGCCGGGGGATTTACGAATAAATCCTGCGGCATCCATATCCACCTGGACGGTGCAGACCATACGCCAAGAAGCATCCGCAATTTCATCAACCTGGTGGCATCGAGGAA
>OFEZ01000553.1_pt1 | contig 26315 bp, 23 predicted proteins | sample 1521241 | NCBI WGS metagenome assembly OFEZ01 (sample SAMEA3504099, study PRJEB24116) | mouse gut metagenome | biome: mouse gut; feature: mouse-associated habitat; material: faeces | place: Denmark | collected 2011
CCACCGAGATCTACACTCTTTCCCTACACGACGCTCTTCCGATCTCCAACCGTGGTGAGAACATAACCATCATATTTATCAATAATGCAATCTATGGCATGACCGGAGGACAGATGGCTCCCACCACTCTCGAAGGACAGAAGACAGCCACCACTCCTTATGGCAGGCGCGTGGATCTCAACGGTTATCCGCTGAAGATATCCAATCTTCTCGCCCAGCTCGACGGCACATGCTATGTCACACGTCAGGCTGTGCATACTGCCGCAGCCGTGCGCAAGACCAAGGCTGCGATCAAGAAAGCTTTCCTCAATTCGATGGAAGGAAAAGGAGCATCCATCGTCGAGGTTGTGGGCACTTGCTCGTCAGGTTGGAAGCTGACACCTGAGAAATCAAACAAGTGGATGGAGGAGAATATGTTTGAACACTATCCTCTCGGAGACTTGAAGAACAATTAATCATCCTCGTATTCGCATACATATGAAAGAAGAAATCATTATAGCCGGTTTCGGCGGCCAGGGAGTGCTTTCTATGGGTAAGATTCTTGCCTATGCCGCATTGATGAATGATATGGAGACAACCTGGATGCCGGCCTACGGCCCCGAGCAGCGCGGAGGCACAGCCAATGTCACCGTGATAGTGAGCGATGACAAGATCTCATCACCCGTGCTCGACAGATACGATACGGCAGTGGTGCTGAATCAGCAGAGCCTTGATAAATTCGAGTCGAAGGTAAAACCCGGTGGAACACTCATCTACGATCCTTACGGAATCCATCGTCCTCCGCAGCGCACCGATATCAATGTGCATAAGATAAACGCTATGGATGCGGTGCTTGAGATGGGCAACAGCAAGACCTACAATATGGTGCTGCTTGGAGCGCTTCTGAAGATACGTCCTGTTGTTCCCCTGGATGCTTTGGTCAAAGGTCTGAAGAAGACACTTCCCGAAAGACATCATCACCTGATTCCCCTCAATCAGCAGGCCATAGAGAAAGGTATGGCATTGGCCGATTGATCATCGGGAAAATACGAACAATAGACTTTGATATTTTGTTGAGAAATCATTGGATGCCATATCGTGCATCCAATGATTTCTATACTTATTACTAAGACAAAGCCGCTAAATTAATTCAACTATGGAAAAATCAAACAAACTGCTTCCGGCACTGCTTATCGCACTTGGTATCACGTGTCTCGGATGGTTCATATATACAGGTATAAATCATCTTGCCTACCGCGACAGACAAGTCACAGTCCGCGGTCTTGCTGAGAAGGAGGTGATGGCCAATAAGGTCACATGGCCTTTGGTAGTAAAGACAATGGGTAATAATCTTACGCAGCTGTATGATCAGATTAATGCCAACAACTCGGTCGTGCTTAAATTTTTAAAAGATAATGGTATCTCGGAATCTGAAATTTCTGTCAATGAGCCGCAGGTGTTCGATAAAGACGCACAGACATACAACAGCGGCAATATGCCATACCGCTATCTGGTGACGGAAGTAATCACTGTCACATCCTCTCAGGTGGACAAGGTGAATGCTCTGATGAAGCGTCAGGCGGAATTGCTCAAGCAGGGTGTGGCACTTGCAAACGATTACCAGTATCAGACATTGTATGAATACACAGGACTTAACGACATAAAGCCTGAAATGATCGCCAAGGCGACTGCCAATGCCCGTGAGGCCGCAAAGAAATTTGCCGATGACTCAGGCAGCGATCTCGGTAAGATAAAGACAGCCTCGCAGGGACAGTTCTCCATCGACGACAGGGATTCATATACTCCTTATATCAAAAATGTGCGGGTTGTCACATCCATAACATATTATCTCGAAGACTGATTCTTTAAGAAAAGACTATAATGCTGCGGCTCTGGTGCGTGAAGATTCACAGCCGAAGCCGCAGCTTTTTGAATTTTACATATTGAGAATTTATATGAAACGTTTGGTTTATCTATCAGGTATATTGGCATCGTGCCTCGCTATTTCCACGCAATGCGGTTGCAGCAATAGGACCGGAAATGCTGCTTCTGACTCTTCTTTGATTCTGAAAAATGTAATTTATTCCGACAGTGTGTGCGTGGACTCAAGTTCAGCGACATGTAAAATATCGGTGGAATATCCCGAAGCTGGTCCTCAGCCATTGACTGATTCGGTAAGGCAGTGGATAGCCGGTCTGATGTATCGCGATGCGTTCTCAGGATATGACCGGAAGTTTGATCTTACCTCTGGAAATGAAAGTGGGCAGCAGTTGGTGAATGACTATGGCGATAGCCTTCTGGCATCGGCACGCGGACAGCTTGTCGAACTCGACAGTCTATTCGCTGTGCGTTCCTCGCTTGAATATGAATCCTCCATAAAGATGATATACAGCACCCCCAAGCTGGTTACTTTCTCCTCTACAGTCTATGTCTACCTTGGAGGTGCTCATGGAGGCACTACCGGAGTGAACTGCACGTTTGACGCAGCTACAGGAACTTCGCTCGGATGGAATATTTTCGTGCCTGGAAGTGAGGAAAAACTGCGCGAGATAGTGAGCGAAGGGCTTAAAACGCAGTTCTTCAACACGCGCGAAAAAGGTGAGAGCATTCAGGATATGCTTTTGGTCGATGCTGATTCGATTCCTCTGCCTGCAACACAACCGTATTTCATGGCCGACGGACTGCATTTCCTGTATCAGCAATATGAGATCGCTCCATATTCGGAAGGTATGCCAGGGTGTGTGATTCCTTACGCCGGAATAAGCGACCTGTTATATCCGGCGGTGTCGGCTCTGCTACCTTAGAAGATCTTACAACACGGCCTCAACTTCCTTGAATGCGTATGTGACGTGCATTCCGTCCGTATTGCGAAGTGTGATATGGCCTGTTGGAGCTATCGAGGCTATCGAGGCGAGGAAAATCTTGCCTCCGGGTTCTCTGTATGTATGCTCGCCTTGTCGTCTCCATAGTCTTGCCAGATAGTCGGAGTGTATGCGTGCGTTTTCTCCTGCGTCTAATGCGGCGCAACGTACGAGAATGCGCGTGCATACATCTTCAAGCAGACGTTTTGTAGAAGTACTGTTGCCGGTGAGGTGTATTATGCTTATTGGGTTTGGGGCGTCGGACCTGAATACTTCCTGATTGACATTGATACCAATTCCGGCGATGCTTTTCCCGATCATACATCCCGACAGACTGTTCTCGATCAGTATGCCGCAGATCTTGCGGTCTCCTGCATATATGTCGTTAGGCCATTTGACCGCTATTTCGGGTGCATTTTCCGGCATCAGGCTTTCAATTGCCTCAGCTACGCCGAGGGCAACGCATTCCGATAGGGTGAATTGGTCTCTTGCGTGTAGTGCCTGCGGACACAGCAACATGGAGAAAGTCAGATTCTTTTCTGGTTCTGACTCCCAAGAGTTGCCACGCTGTCCGCGGCCGGCCGTCTGTCTGTGTGCTGCGATAACCAATCCAGCATGGCACGATCCATCAGCCGTCATCTCCCGCATGACGGAGTTTGTTGATCCGGCTTCATCAAGCCAGATTATCTGCGGTGTGGTCATTCGGGTATTGTGACGGTCAGGTCGCGGGAGAGGTCGTCGTTCAGTTTTATGTCAATTCTTACAGTGTCGTCAGGCAGTAGATCCTCGATTCGTTCAGGCCATTCGAGCAGACACAACGCACCGCTGTCGAAATAGTCCTCCACACCTATATCGAAAGCTTCTTCTATGTTCTCAAGACGGTAGAGATCGAAGTGATAGATAAGTTCTGCAGTTGTGTCGGAACGATATTCGTTGATGATGGAGAATGAGGGAGAGTTTGCGATATCTTCCTCCACTCCGAGAGTGCGGCACAGGGCGTTGATGAATGTAGTCTTTCCCGCACCCATCTCGCCGAAGAATGCAAATACAGTGTTGTCGCCCATCAGGGCTGCGAATTCCTCTGCGGCGTTGCCGAGAGCGGCTACATTTTCGATATGTATTGTTTTCTGCATGATGTGTTATTTTGATTTCAGTGTTATTACAGGCACGAGCATTTCTTCCATAGATATGCCTCCGTGCTGGAATGTGTCTGTGTAGTACTGCACGTAGTAGTTGTAATTGTTGGGGTAGGCGAAGAAATCGTGTCCGGAGGCGAAGATATACGCCGACGACACATTGGGCGAAGGAAGCCCGAACTTGTCGGGACGGCGTATTTCGTACACTTGCCGAGGATTGTAGCTTAGACTTTTGCCTACTTTATAGCGCAGGTTCGTGTTTGTGTTCTTATCACCAACTACTTTCACCGGCTTATCTACCATGATGGTTCCGTGGTCAGTGGTCAGGACGATCCTGTAGCCTTTTTCGGCGATTTTCTTGAATAATTCGAGAGCTGACGAATGTCTGAACCATGATTCGGTGATGGATCTGTATGCTGCATTGCTTGATGCAAGTTCGCGGATCATCTTTGATTCTGTCCTTGCGTGCGATAGCATGTCGATGAAGTTCAGGACCACGACATTTAGTTGGTTGGACTCCAGATTGGCGAAGTCGGCTATCAGTTTCTCTCCGGCGGCAGAGTCGTTGATCTTGTTGTAAGAGAAACGGCATTTACGTCTGTAGCGACTGAACAGAGTCTCGATGAGCGGAGCTTCGTTGAGATTCTTGCCTTCGGCTTCGTCCTCGTCGACCCACAGATCAGGAAACATCTTTGCTATTTTCAGAGGCATGAGACCTGAGAATATCGAGTTGCGGGCATATTGCGTGGCCGTGGGCAGGATGCTGCAATACAGGTCTTCCTCGTAACTGAAATATTCGGCAAGTATCGGTCTGATTGTCTGCCACTGGTCGAGACGGAAGTTATCGATAACGATGAAAAACACTTTCTCGCCATTGTCGAGCAAGGGAAATATCTTGCGGGGAATAATGAGCGGGCTCATCAGCGGAGTGCCTTCTACCGAGGTATCAGGGACATCAGCACCTACCCAGTCCTCATAGTTGCGTTTCACGAATTTGGCGAATTCCGTGTTTGCCTCTGTCTTCTGCATCTGAAGCATCTCCGACATTCCGGTGTCGGATGCCGTAAGCTGCATTTCCCAAAAGGTGAGTTTGGAGTATAACTGATACCAGTCTTCGATGCAGGAGGCCGAGGCTATCTGCCCGCTGATCTCAGCGAATGCCCTGCGGTAGTCGCTTGAAGTCTGCTCGTTGACCAACTTTCCGCTGTGCAGCAGTTTCTTTAGCGAAAGAAATATCTGATTGGGATTGACCGGCTTTATCAGATAGTCGGCGATCTTGTTGCCCAAGGCTTGATTCATCAGATCTTCTTCCTCGCTTTTAGTGATCATTATCACCGGTATGTGTGGCATTGTCACCTTGATTTCCGACAGTGTTTCCAATCCGGTGAGTCCCGGCATGTTCTCGTCGAGTATTATGAGGTCAAAGTCGCCTGAGGCTGCAAGTTCTATGGCGTCGCGCCCGTTGTTGGCTGTAGTGACATCATAGCCTTTTGATTTCAGGAAAAGTATGTGTGGCTTGAGCAGGTCGATCTCATCGTCGGCCCAGAGTATGTGGTGGTTGGCCATAAGGATCAGTGGTTGTTTGTTAACACGGATTTTATCGAAGTTCTATCCAGGTCGGTCAGTCGAGCAAGGGATCGTCGTCGCCCTCGCTGCCTGAAGGATATTCAGGAATAGGCACAGGAGGAGTAACCGGTTTTTGCTTGGGCTTCGGAACTGGAACCGGTGAAGGCTTAGGCTTCGCAGGTCTTGCCGGTGTCGGCGCTGAGGCTGGAGGTGCTGTTTGTGGTTCTGTCCGCAGGGAATCCGGACTTTCCACAGGCGCAGGTACTACCGGAAGTCCCTCTGGTTTTTCTGCTTCAGGAAGTATGACGGGAGACTCCTCCGATTGCGATACTATGGAGTCTGCCTCTGCTTCCACCGGGTTTTCTGTGGGGATTTCCATATCTTCATCTTCAGGCAGGTCGCCGAATACGGTTTCTTCCTCAGTGATTTCGTAGCTCTCGTCGTTGATGAACTTGAAATATTCTTCGAATGTTCCGCCGGACTTGAGCAGTTTGTCGAAGTTCTCGACACTTATGTCTATCGGGCGCACTTCCTTAGGCAGCTTGAATGTCGTGCTTTGGTTCATTACGTTGCGGTAATGGTCAAGTTCTGCCTGATTGTCGAATCCTTTGACAAGCAGCATTCCGAGACGGCCGAAGTTCATTTGTTCAAGGTCAAAATCCTTGACTACAAAAGAGCTGAAATTGAAAAGCGCGACATCGTAGAGGAGTGCATTGGTCTGCACCTTGTCGGTCGGGAACAGAAGCACAAGCATCTGCGGACTTTCCGGATTGAGCGAGAATGTTAGTGAATCCGTGCGGGCCAATACTGTAGAGTCGTTGCTCAGACGCGTGTCCCATATCATTCCGCGCAGGTTCGCTACACCTTCGTTCAGCTTGCGACCCTGATTCATGCCTTTGAGCCATGCTGTAGCCACGGGAGCTATGTCAGTCTCCGGATAGCGTCGCAGCATGTCCTGAAGCACTTCCTTAAAGTCCTCGGAACGTCTTTCGGTCACGTAGGCCAAGGCGTGAAGGAACATGAATTTGGGCATGATCTTGCTCAGGGGATACTGAGCCATCATGGTCTCATATGCAGCGTGGACGTTGCTGTTGCGGTTATTGATGTAGTCTTCATATGTACGCTCATACAATTCCTCCTGACGCTGGTCCATCTCTTTCAGTTTTTCGATGTAGTCAGGATCCCGCATTGCCATGCCGTATTTAGTCTCAGGGAACTCCGTGAGCATCAGTTGTCTATATTTTTCAGCCTCGATGCGGTTATTTTCCCGGATGTACATCAGATACAGGTTGTAGTATACCTCAGGTCTGTAGACATTGTCGGGGTAGCGTGCAAGCAGACGGTCGAATTCGCCGCGTGCTGCCTCAAAGTCCTCGAGTTTGTCTTTGAGAATCAAGCCCATGTTGTATAATCCTTCCTGAATCACGTCGTTTGATATCACACGGTCTTCAGGGGTCGACGGTATCTGCTTGAGATAATATTCCGGATAATGCGGGTCATTCTCCCGCTTCTCTCTCTCTATCATTTCTTCGCGTGATACCATTTCGCCATTGTCGAGCATCAGGCTGTCGGCCATTTCCTCATCTTGAGAGGATTCCTGCTCGCTGTCATCATCCGTATCCTCAGTGAAATCGGATGTGTTGAATGTAGTTTTATTGCGCCTGCGCCAATCATCCTCCAGTTTTCGGCTACCCCAGCGGCGCTGGAATTCCGTGCGTCCTGCATTGCGTGTGGCCTGATTATAGAAATACCAGGAGTTGTCGGAATTCAGGACAAATGTGTTGGGGGTGCTTGTGTTGCCTAACTGGAGGTTTGTCCCGGCAGCCTGTTGTTCTGCCAGGTATTGCTCGCGGGCCATATCTTCGGCTTCACGCTGTTCTTGCTCTTTGAGCCGTTTTATTATTCCGTCTACACCCTCGAGCCGCTGCTCCTCGCTCATGTCGGCAAGGCGCAGCAGTGAGTCCTGAAGTTTCACGTTTTGCGCATATATTGCGAGCTCGTCGAGCACATCGCTGCGTTTGCGTAGCATTTTATAGTCCGGGAAGGTTTCCGGCAGCAGCGGGACTCCTTCGGAGTAGCATGGCTGAGCATCGACATATTCGTGTCTGTCGAAATAAAGATTGCCCAAAGTTATCTGAGCTATTGCTTTTTCTATGCCTCCACGCGTACTTTTCTCCACGGCGAGCCTATAGTTCTCTATGGCTTTTGCCGTGTCGGCCCTTGATAGATACAGGTTTCCGATAGCGTAGTATACCTGATCAAGATACTCTTTATTCCGGTCGTAACGTACCATGCGTTTGAGCCGGCGCACTTCTGGCTCTACGTCCTGGCCTGTGTATACTTCGCTCTGTTTGATGCGTGCGTTGAATTTTGTCCGGTAAGATGCTCCGGATGATTTGCCTGCATTGTGGAATTCGGTATAGGCTTTCTGTTTGTCGCCAAGGTGAGCGTAGACTTGTCCAAGCAGGAAGTGAATTCTGATTTTCTGTGCTTTCGACGAATATTTCAGAGCTTCCTGCAAATAAGGTATCGCCTGCTGCAGTGAGTCGCTGCGCAGTTCGAAGTTGGCATAAGTATAGTTGTAGGTCTGCTTTATGGCCTTGTTGACGAGTCTGTCGGGCTTGATTCGCCGGAGTATGGTTTCAGCTTCAAACAACCATCCGAGTTCCACATAGCATCTGGCTTGCCAGATCTCTGCTTCGGTAACAGTGTTGTCCAGCCATTTGAAATGTTTTGTCACATAGTGGAAAGTGGAAGCCGCAGAACCGAAATCACCGTTGTAGAATTGCGATCTGGCCATCATCATCCAAGCGTTGTGGAGGAACGGATTGTATTCCTCGCGCTTGAGCCATGCCTTGTATGCAGGATCAGAAGCCCGTCCGGCTTTGCGTTTTGGACGTTTCTTGATCGATCGTATCTGTATTGCTTTCTGAGCTTTTTCTATCGACCGGTTGAAGCTCCCGGAAGGCTGTGGGGCTTTAGGATCAGTCTTCGCATCTATCGGGTGCATGAACAGCATCCGCGAATAATCGTCCTGGTAGTTATTCTCCATCTCGTCGAGGGTCTCTTTGAAATGAGTGTCCCCGTTGTAGTATATGTTGTAGCGTGTGATGAATGCCTGATAGTTGCGCGTCCATGCTGTGTTCTTCGACGGAGTGCACGACGGCATTGACACAGCGGCCATAGCCACTGCGCCCACAAGCAGCATTATGCGCCACATGAGACGTTTCATCAATACATATACTTTATCTTTAGAACGGAAATTATCCGTGCGTATTGTGAGAAGATGGGATTAGAACTTCGTTTAAGGTGCTGAACAAGTTTTTAGTCCCTCAACCGGCGGGACTCATAATCCTCGAGGGTTGATATCCAGCATTCCGGCACAGGGGCGGGATGCATGGACCTGACGTCGATATGTACCATGATTGTCCGGACCGAGCATTTTAGCTGATCGTTTTTTGCCGGACATACGATGCGTTGCGATAGTATGAATGATTTGTTGCCTATCGATTCCACTGCCGTAAGCACATCGAGCGGTTCACCAGGCAATGCCGGGGCATGGAAGTCTGCATTTACGTTAGCTACCACCATGCCTACGTTGCCTGCGTTCCATAATTTAGGTGCGGCTGTGGTGAAATAGTCCGTCTTGCCGAGGTCCGCCAGTTCCAGATAGACCGTATTGTTCAGATGTCCGAGTATGTCATAGTCGTTGAAACGGGTCTGCACGCTCAGACGATGGCGGAAGATTGTATTTGTTTCTGTTATATCCATATTTTCTTTCAATGAAATACTATATTATTTATAACCTCCCTTCCGGCCGCGCTGTTCAGATGGCTTATCAGTGATGCGCGGTGAAAACTTAGTTCGTTTTTCAGCGAGGCCGATGTCAGAGTCACATGCAGTGTGCCGCTTTCTACCCATCTGCGTGTCGTATGGCGATTGACTACCGGTCCGACAACTTCAGGCCATAGGAAGCAGATGCGTTGGTTGTCGAATGCTTCCGAAGCACCGGCAGCCTCGATGGCCTGACGGATTATGACGTCGGCACGTATGGCTTCCCTGCGCTTCATGGTTGATTGCTGTTGTCAAGACGTGAGAATACGCCGTTGTCTACCGCGAACAGACGGCTGTCTGCAGCTGGTATGTCCGACACTATTGTGTCGAGATGCTTGCGGTTCGTGTCGGTTATGAATATTTGTCCGAAAGAGTCGCGCGAGACGATCTGCATTATGTGGCTTACACGGTGAGCATCGAGCTTGTCGAAAATGTCGTCGAGCAGAAGCAAGGGCTTCATCGACGTGGATTCGGCTAGGAATTCATACTGAGCCAGGCGCAAGGCTATGGAATAAGTTTTTGCCTGTCCCTGTGAGGCCAGACGCCGTACTGGCAGCATATTCAGGCTCATCTCCAAGTCGTCGCGGTGCGGACCTGCCGTGGTATGCCGGATTATGGAGTCGCGCCGGCGGTTGTCGCGCAAAACTCTGGCCAGAGTATCAGGATTTCCGTCCGCGCAGTCGATAGATGGTGCATAGGTCAGATCTACCGAATCCTCGTCCGGGGCTATGTCGCGGTAATATCTTTCGAATATCTTGCTGAGGCTGCTGATGCGGTTGCTTCGGCGCAGAGCGATCTCAGATCCGGCTAAAGACATTGTCATCTCCACAGCATCGAACAGAGATGCGTCTGTCGCCCCTTCGCGTAGCATGATGTTGCGCTGCCGCAGAGCCTTGTCGTACCGTATCAGACGGTCGAGATATGCAGTGTCGCTCTGCGAGATCACCATATCAATGAATCTGCGGCGTTCTTCTCCGGTTCCGTTGATCAGATCCATGTCGCGGGGCGAGACCATGACGAGCGGCAGCAGTCCGATATGTTCGCTCAGACGCCGGTATTCCTTACCGCCCCGGCGGAACGATCTGCGTCTGGACGCAGTCTCCATGCCTGCCGAAATAACTTCTTCAGTGCCACGGCGTGTGTAGTGGCCTTCAAGCATAGCGAAGTTCTCGCCACGACGTATGAGAGTGGAGTCTGTGACACCGGCGAAACTTTTGCAGAACGACAGATAATAGATGGCATCGAGCAGATTGCTTTTTCCCATGCCGTTATCGCCGAGCAGGCAGTTCACCTTTGCCGAGAATTCAAGCTCTGCGCGGGCTATGTTTTTGAAATTGTGTAGCGCTATATGGTGGAGAATCATTTTGCTCGTACGGAGGATGTCATTTGTTGATGTGCTTTATGTATTCTTTCGCTCTTGCGTATTCATCAGGGACGCCAATGTCGAGCCAGTAGCCCGTGAGCGGATAACGTATCACACGCTTTCCCATAGATATGAGCTTGTCCATAAAGTCAGTGGCATTGAAAAACTCGCCTTCAGGAATGAGGTCAAGCAATTCACGCTTTATAAGATAGATGCCGGCGTTGGCATAGTAATTGTAGGTCGGTTTTTCGAGCACGCCGCGTATCTCGCGTCCGTCAAGGTCGAAAATACCGTACGGCACGGAGAAAGAGTAGGGGATGGCCGCAACCGACATGTCTGCATCGTGTTCGGTGAAGTGTAGGTAGAAGTTTTCGTAGTTCAGGTTGGTCAGTGCATCCGAATTGGTCAGCAGTACGGTGTCGTGTTTTAGCAGCGGGATGGCGTATCTTAGCGAGCCTATCGTGCCGAGGAATGCCGGTTCTTCCACGCAATGCACGCCTACGCCATGCATGGGTGTGCTGAAGTGATCGATAAGCTGCTGTTTCAGATAGTTCACCGTCACGCATATGTTGTCTATGCCATATTCGATCAGAGATTCTACTATGTGGTCAATGATTGCCTTGTCGCCTAAAGGCAGCAGTGGCTTGGGTGTAGTGGCCGTCAGAGGCAGGAGCCTTTGGCCTTTGCCTCCTGCCATGATCACCGCATCTACCGGCACGTATGATTTCTGTATTTTCAGATTCACGGCGTCCACTATATGTCCTTCGCTGTCGACCACAGGTATCAGTTCTATCGCCTTGGCTCGGAAAGTGGCGAGTTCGCTGACAGAGACAGATCCTGCTTTGAGCGTATGCACCGATTTGTTGGCTATGGCCGACACGGGCTTGTCAAGTGTCAGGCCTGAGACAAGGTGTCGTCGGATGTCGCCATCGGTGATTGATCCGGATAGCCGCCCGTCGGAGTCTACAGCGAACAGTGTCTGTGATCGGTCTGATCCGAATGTGTTGAGACGGCGCAATGCCGTGAGCACATCGGTCGTCGCGGGTATTATATATAGGCTCAGGTCTTGTTTGGTCATATTTCAATCTGTTCTCCCTCTGAGAAATCTCGGGAGGCTTTGAGTGTCATTATTTCATGCCATCGTAATGGAGATATGCCATCTCCCGGACGACGTGTCGTAAGATTTTCTGCAGAAAATCGTTCCCCTGCCGCTATATTCCGAGCCGCCACGATGCTTTTACGAGCGGCGGTGATATTTGCTTTCTCTGATGGCGTGACAGCTTTACTGCACGATCCCAGAGCCATCTCGATATTTCGTATGGCGTCGACCATTGATTTGAGTTCGCCCGGGGTAAGCGATGCTTTGTGGTCCGGTCCGGGCAGGTTACGGTCAAGAGTGAAGTGTTTCTCTATTACGTGCGCCCCTAATGCAACTGCCGCGATAGGGACTTCTATGCCAAGTGTGTGGTCGGAATATCCGACAGGCATTCCGAATCTGCCGCGCATCGCCTGCATCGCCCGGAGGTTTACGTCGCACATAGGAGTAGGGTACATTGTATTGCAGTGAAGCAAGGTGATTCTGTCGAGAGGTTGGCCCGCATCAGCCAGTATTGTCAGTGCTGCATCAATGTCGTCCTCACCGCACATGCCGGTGGACATAAGTACGTGTCCCCCGTACGATGCTATCTGTTCGAGATACGGTACATTATTTACCTCTCCCGATGGTATTTTCCAGTAATCGAGTCCAAGTGTTGCCAGAAAAGCAGTGCTCTCGTCGTCGAACGGAGTGGATAGAAATTTGATGCCGCGCTTGGTGCAGCGGTCCATGATAGTGAAGTGGTCTTCCTTGCTTAACCTGAGTTTTTCAAGCATCTCAAGCTGTCCGCCACGGCTACCGGTGTTTTTGCTTTGATAGTCGGCCATAAGGGCTTTTCCGGTTACAAGTCTTGACGGATTGAATGTCTGGAATTTGACGTAATCGACACCTGCATCCGCTGCTTCGTCGACGAGTTTCAGAGCAAGGTCAATGTCTCCGCAGTGGTTTACGCCGGCTTCAGCTATTATGACTGTATGCTGCTGGTTCATCTTCTATTACATCTTTTGATCAAGATTCTTCCCTTTTTCCTCATGTTTGAAATTAGGGAGATAGTGTCTCAATATATCCACTATTTCAGACTTGGTGAAGTCCTTGCGCGAGAAACAGCCGGTGAGGTCGGCAAATAGTTTATCGATTCCGTCGATACCCTTGCGTGGAGATTTTCCTATCACACCGAGTGATGAGAACCGGTTCAGGTCTACGCTTTCGCCCTCTACATAAAACTCCTCGAAGTCTTTCTCACCTGTGGTGTCGCTCTTGAAGTAGACGACCGGATATGCCTTGCTGTCGGTATCCATAGTAGCTGCCATGTGTCGTGCTTCCTGGTCGCTTCCACATTTGAGACTCTCATAGCCGAGACAGTGCAGCAGCCGGTCGCAGATGGTGGAGAATGTGAGCATTGATTCCTCGTCAAGTTTTGGGAAGAAGATCTCTCCCGAGTTGCCGAGTATGCAGGCAAGCAGGCATATCTCACCGCTTTCGCGAGGTGATACAAAGTATCTCCGCACGTCGGACGGGGCGGCCAGGGGTTGCTGCTTCATGATGCGTTCGATAAATCCGGCCGGAAGCGATCCATTGGAGAAGGCCACATTGGCAAATCTGGCTGTTGTGACTTTGAAATGATCTGAGTAAGCCATTATCAGATCTTCCATGATACGCTTGCTCGCGCCCATTATGTTGACGGGATTGGCGGCCTTGTCGGTAGACACGCAGAAGAAGTGCTCGGGCGGATATGCGCACAGCAGATCAAGCAGTCCGCGTGCTTTCACAAGGTTATTGTTCAGCAATGCCTCTACCGAATATCTGTCTTTTTCGCTGCGCACATGCTTGTGGGCCGAGAAATTAGCCACTATCTCGAATCCTCCTGCATCCTCTACGATTCTCTTGAATATGGGATCGGCGAAGTCAAGCGTGTATGTGCGGTATCGGTCCGGTATATATAATCCGTAGGTACTTCGCAGATCACGTGTGAGTTCGGCAAGTCCGTTTTCGTTGAGGTCTACAACAGTCAGTTCAGCCGGCCGGAACGGCAGTAAGGCCTTTATGAAAGAAGAACCTATAGAGCCGGCTCCGCCTATCACGAGAACTTTCTTATCTTCGATGGCAGCCCTCAGGTCGGGAGCATGTGCTTCAAGATCGGGGTGGAACAAGCTCTCACGTCTGCCGGTTACATGTTCGCTGATAAACTTTTCGAGATTGATCATCTGTCGCTTTTTTATACAGCAAAGATAATCCAAAATCCCCGAACAGACAATATCAGTGAGCTATTTTGTCCGGCCCTTTACCGAAGGGTCGCCGGATGCGGGGAAACAGCCGCCTGATGCGGTTGAGATGATTGCTTATGTCGTCGGCCGCAATCACCATCGACACTGCCCCGATGATAAGCGTTATGCCTGCAATATCGCGTGCAGTCAGGATTTCTCCGAAGACAGTTATGCCGAATATTATCGCAGTTACCGGTTCAAATGCTCCGAGTATGGCAGTCGGCGTAGGACCTATGTGCTTGATCGCAGCAGTCGTGCACAGGAAAGACAGGGCAGTAGGAATAAGCGCCAGTGCCAATAGATTTATCCATGTGGCTGAATAGGCCAGTGGTTCTGTAATGAGAGGCACGCCTGCGCACAGACGTACTGCGAACAGCAGACTTCCCGACGCAAGAATATAGAATGTGAGTTTCAGGGTAGGTATTTTGTTGAGGCTGGTTTTATTTACGGCCACTATGTAGATTGCATACGACAGAGATGATATGATCACAAGTATAGTACCTGTGAGCGACAGTGTGGCATCGCCATCGCCTTTGTACAGCAGCCCTATTCCTGTGAGGGCCAGAGCGAGACATAGGCATGTGATTGGTCTGATGCGTTCTCTGAAAATAACGGCCATAAGCAGAGCGACCATTATCGGGTATACAAACAGAAGTGTTGATGCTATGCCTGCAGCCATGTAGTTATATGCGGCGAACAGGCTCAGAGACGATATTGCCACCATAATCCCCATAAGTGAAAGCAGCAGCAGTTCCTTGCCGGAAACCTTGAGCGTATGGCCTCTTGTCAGCAACATAGCGCCCAACACAGGAAGTGCGAGCAGATAGCGGAACAGAAGGACGGAATCAGGATTCATACCGTCCTCATACAGGGGCAGGGCGAACAGCGGATTCATTCCGTAAGATGCTGCTGCCACTATTCCGAGTGCGTAGCCTGTGATTTTTCTGTTGGTCATCGTTTTGTTGTCAGGCCCGAGAAGTCGAAGCCGTCAGGTATTGATATTGTTACTGTATAGACCTTACCTCCGTCAACTTCAGGACGGTTGGATATTGTCTGGGTCATGTCTATCTTGCGCGAGTTGCGTTCATTCAATACATGGATGGTCTGGGACACTATGCGTGTGCCGGTTCCTGTGCCACGCGCCGATGCCGGGCTGGTCATCAGGCCGTTGTTGGCTACGGTTATGAGTGTGCAGTTGTCCTTACGGCGAATGTTGAGCCATAGATCACGGTGTCCGTCGTAACCTCTCAGTCCGTGTTTGATGGCGTTTTCTACAAATATTTCGATAAGCATAGACGGCACAGTCATGCTAAGGTCTACATCCCCTGATATATCTTTATGGTAGTCGAATGGCGTCCCTTGCGAGTGGCGAAGGAAGTCGACATAGATGTCTACGAATTCGATTTCTTCATGCAACGGGATCACAGGCTTCTCGGCAAGTTCGAGGTTTCGCCTGATGAGTGACACGAATTTCTCCACGCCGGCTTTGTCAGGGCCGTCAGCACCGGACAATGTGTTGTTCAGCATGTTGAATACGAAATGTGGCGACAGCCGGTTGCGTGTGTTCTCAAGGCGCATCGACAGCAGCGATGCACGCATTTCTTCCGCCATGCGTCTGCGCCGGTATGCCTGCCATGCAGCGTAGATACAGAATCCCAGCAGAGATGCAAGTGCGATGGCCACGATCGTCCAGATGAGAGTGCGCAGGCGCAGAACTTCTTCCTGCTTTTTAGCAGTCTGTACCCTGGAATTAAGCACGATTGTATCCTGCATGTAACGGTATTCGAGTTCAGCGGCATATTGCCTGGTGTTCTGATCGAACAGACGTTGCATTATCTTCTGTTGTTCTGACGTTGCGTCGAGTGCATGCCTGTAGTCACCTGAAGCTGAGTATAAGTCTGCCAGACGGCGCAGGTGCAGGGCTTTGTAGCGTGGGGGCATATCAGACGTATCGGCACATTCCGGCGATAGCAGGCGTCTGGCATCAGCCATCTTGTCCTGTTTGAGAGCCAGTGCACCTTTAAGACTGTTGATATAGAAAGTCTGGGTACGGTCCTGTACGCCTATGGCTTTGAAGCCGTCGGCCCCTTCGTTTATCAGTACTGAGGCAGAGTCTATGCAGCCGGTCAGCATGAGTGTCTCTCCAAGGTTTATTTTGGTCATCGCGCTCAGGAATGGATCTCCTGTGTCGAGCGCAATTCTGAGTGCCGAGCGGAAGCTGTCTGCCGCTTTTATATATTCTCCTCGGAAATACATACTATTGCCGAGGGTGGAGTAATAGAAAAACTGTGTATACGGAGGATATTCCCGCTTGCTTGTATTGTGCAGTTCGAAATATCTGTCAGCCTCAACGTAGTTGCCCATAGATGAGTATACTTCGGCAAGGCTGAGTAGCAGCGAACGTTGGCCGCGGTAGTTTGTTGAATCAGCCAGTGCCATCGCCCTACGCATGTGTGTCGCAGCTTCAGGCATCATTCCTCTTGCCTGGCAGAAGTCGCCAAGGGCAGCTTCATCCTCAATGGCAAGCAGATGCAGTCCGGCCTTACGGGCTGTGTTGAGAGCAATGAGTGTCTGATCGTAAGCTTCGTCATTATCGCCGGTAAGGTTGGCGCTTACGCCTAATGTCCTGTAGAAGAATTCCCTGAACAGGGGTACGGCAGTTTCGCTGTCTGCTTCCGGACGTGCGGCGGCCATCAGGGAGTCATGTGATTGGAAGTCTCCTCTTACGAGCGAAATCATAGCCATGACAGTGGTCGTATAGGCCTCTTGCAGAGGATCTGGATCGGACCGGAGACTTTGCATTATGGCTGCGCATCTGGCTGATACGCTGTCTGTCTCGGTATACAGATCTACAGCAAGGTGTCTCATTGTAGAGTCGAGTATGGATATATCCGCATTCTCTTGCCATGATTTTTTGTCAGATCCACCACCGCAGGCTGTGAGTATTGTTATGGCCAATAGCAACAGGATATGTGTCGTTCGTCTGATTCTGTTGTTCATAAAGGAATGATTGGTTATTGCATTAAGGCTGATGTGTAATATATAGGCGATACTGCCCGCATGTCTGTGTTGTCATTGCCTTTGAGGCGTGTCTATGTCCGCAAAATTACATAATTTTTTTGAAGTGGCAAGAAGCATGGGATGCCGTGGCAGTCCGACCTGAAGCTGAACATTTTGGTTTTGTAGGGTGTTATCCATGCTGTAGACAATAGCAGACAGTCAAGTTCTGTGATAAGATAAAAATCAAAATATAAGATAGACTATGAATAGTTTTGAAGACACAATCAAAAGCTCGACCCCTACGTTGGTCGACTTTTTCGCCACATGGTGTGGCCCGTGTAAAATGCAAGGTCCTATTCTGGAGGATGTAAAGAAAGAAGTTGGTGATATGGCCACTATCCTCAAGATAGATATAGATGCCAATCGTGAACTGGCCGCCAGATACAGAGTGCAGTCAATCCCGACACTTATAATGTTCCGGAACGGCGAGCCGGTATGGAGAGCTGTAGGACTCCAGCAGGCACATGTACTTGTGGATAAGATCCGTGAACACCAGAATTAAAGCTCTGAAATCTATCTAAAACCGACAGAATTATGAAAGATAATGCAAATATTTTAGACAAGGCGCTTGAAGGGACAGCCCCCGTCCTTATAGAGTTTTATGCCACATGGTGTCCTCATTGCCAACGCATGGCCCCTGTTCTTGATATGCTTCAGGAGGAGGAGGGAAACCGGGCTGTGATCGTTCGTGTGGATCAGGAGCGCCATCCTGATCTGGTCGAACGTTTCGGAGTTAAAAGTTTTCCTACGTTCTTTTTGATGAAAGACGGACAGCAGGTATGGACCGATAGTGGCGAAAAACCACTCAGCGAACTTAAAGATATGGTCAACAGATTTGTCTGACCGTTTGGTAATAAAGTACAGATGACGCCCCGTCGGCCAAATATTAGTATGGCAGGCGGGGCGTCTGTTTTTTACACGCTGTTTTTTAGAGAATCTTTATTTTCCTGCGGGTTCGGGAAGATGTCCGGGTTTTTTGTCGTCGATAAGGCCACGGTTGCGCAGCAGTGCGTCAACACTCGGTTCGTGTCCGCGGAATGTCACATATAGCTCCATCGGATCGCGGCTTCCGCCCATTTCGAGGACGTTTTCTTTAAATGCTTTTGCGGTAGCAGGATCGAATATTCCCTTTTCTGCGAAAAGTTCAAAGCCGTCGGTGTCGAGAACTTCGGCCCACAGATATGTGTAATATCCCGAGGCATAGCCATCGCTGCCGAAAATGTGCTTGAAGTAAGGTGAACGGTAGCGGAACTGTACCTGGGAGGGCATTCCGAGGCTTGAAGCCACGTTACGTTCAAATGCCTGAACGTCGATATCCTCACCTTCTGCAGGGTTGTATTTTCCCCACTGGAGATCCAGCAGGGCAGCACCTGCAAGTTCTGTGGTCGCGAAGCCCTGATTGTGGGTCGATGCTGCCTGCAGTTTGCGTACCAGAGAGTCGGGGATAACCTCGCCTGTACGGTAATGGCGTGCATACTGGCGCAGCAGTTCGGGCTCGAGTGCCCAGTGCTCATGAATCTGCGAGGGAAGTTCCACAAAATCGCGGTCCACGTTTGTTCCACTCTGTGAGCGGTACTTGGCGCGGCTCAGCATGCCGTGCAGACCGTGGCCGAATTCGTGGAACATGGTTTCCACCTCGTCGAGTGTCAGCAGGGCGGGAGTGTCGCCTGTAGGACGGCTGAAGTTGCCGACGTTGTATACCACAGGACGTGAGCTTGTACCGTCTTCATTGGTCCAAGATCCTTTGAGTTCTTCCATCCATGCACCCTGACGCTTGGATGCGCGCGGGAAATAGTCCGTCATGAATACTGCTACATGATTGCCGTCATTGTCGGTCACATCGTAGACCTTTACTTCAGGATGATATTTGGGCGCGTCGGGAAGTTCTTTGAAGTTTATGCCGTAGAGCGTCTTGGCCATTGCAAATATGCCCTCACGCACATTCTCAAGAGGGAAATATGCGCGTACTTCGTCCTCATCGAGGGCGTATTTGTCGCGGCGAACTTTCTCGGCATAGTAATAATAATCCCAAGGCTCGATGGTGATTCCAGCTCCTTCGCGGTCGGCGAGAGCCTGCATCTCGGCAACTTCCTCATGCACACGTTTCACGGCCGGAGTCCATATCTGCATCAAAAGATTTTCAGCTGCCTCGGGGGTCTTGGCCATGACATTGTCTGTCATATATGATGCATAGTCCTTGAATCCAAGCAGTCTGGCTTTTGCAGCGCGGGTTTTTACTATTTCGTTGATCACGGGCTGGTTGTTGTATTCTCCGTCGAAAGCCAGGTTTGTGTAGCCTTCGTACATCTTGCGGCGCAGGTCGCGGTTGTCGGCATATTGCAACAGAGGCAGACGCGAGGGTGCGTGAAGTGTGAACACCCATTTTCCGTCGAGTCCGCGGCTACGGGCATCGTCGGCAGCCTGAGCCACGCTTGATGAGGGAAGGCCTGCAAGCTGATTTTCATTGTCGACAACAATCTCAAATGCATTGGTTGCGTTCAGAAGATTCTTGTTGAACTTCAGGTATAGATCTGTGAGCTTTGCGTTTATCTGCTTCAGTGTCTCCTGGTCGGCAGCGTTGAGCAATGCGCCGTTGCGGGTGAAGTCCTTGTAGCTTTGCTCTATTGCGCGGCGCTGGGCCACATCGTATCCAGCCTTATCTCTGTTGTCATATAAAGCTTTGACACGGTCGAACAGTCTTGCGTCCATCATTATGCCGTCCTGATGCAGAGAGTACAGGGGCATGGCTTCTTCTGTAACAGCTTCAAGTTCGGGCGATGAATTTGTTTCGTTAAGCGACATCAGCACGCGCATCACGCGGTCGAGCAGTTGTCCGGATTCCTCCATAGCCAGAATCGTGTTTTCAAATGTAGGAGCTTCCTGATTTGTGGCTATGGCTTCGATCTCGGCTTTCTGTTTCTTGATTCCGAGATTGATTGCCGGCATGTAGTCGGAGATCTTTATGCTCTCGAACGGAGGGATCTCAAACGGATCGCTGTAGGGTTTTACGAACGGGTTGTCCTTCATGCAAGTGTGGTTAGGGTTCTGTCCGCCGCAGCATTTGTGCGGTTCTTCGGCATTGGTTTGCATCCCTGAGGACATGCAAACGGCTGCGGCCAGTAATAGAAAATGATGTTTCATAATCCGGTTGGTTTATTGTGTTGTTACTTCGTTTTTCTGAAAACTGCGACCAGTGGATAATGGTCACTCGACTTGATTCCGCCATGATATACCTCTATTGGCTCTATAGCCCCGCTATACAGCACATGGTCGATACGGAAGGGAAACGATCGCCTGTTGTATGTGACCATCGGGCCTAATCCGGCTTTTGCGTAGGCTTGTCCGAGACCACCGTTGGCACGGCACAACGTGCGGATTGTATAACTCGAGGCCACATCGTTGAAGTCACCGCACACGATGATATTGTCGGTGGGGCGTGAGTTTATTATTTCCAGCAATGTGTCGGCCTGGATAGCACGGTCGGCGTTTGCTGTGGTGAGTTTGCTCAATAGCACACTTTTTGCCTCTTTCAGTTCGTCGCGTGATCCTTCGAGTTTTGCAATGTCGTGGTACAATCTCTTGTCATCATCGCTGAGTTGAAAAGACCGCATGTGCACTGAATATAACTTCAGCGTATCATCGCCAATGAAAACATCGGCACACAATACAAAGTGACGTAGGCTTGTGTTTTCAGGTATGTCATGGCGCTTGAGCGGATATTTGGACAGCAGCATTCCGTCGGCCTGCGTATCCTGTATTATATATGGATATATGTCAGTCAGGGAGTCTATCTGCTCCTGGGTTATGCATATATTATTATCAGGCTTGAGGATGTGGCTTTCCTGAACGGCCACTATGTCGGCCTGGCTTCCAATTATATAGCTTAGAGTAGGATTCACACCTCCCGGATATGGTTCACCCGGCAAGATGGAATTGAAGTGATAGGCATTATAGGTGAGTAGCTTGATGCAATCCTCTCTGTCGTCAGCACTGCCGTGGAAGAAGTTCAGAGGACAATAGTCGAGCAAAGGACCGGCAGAGACTATTATTGCGAATGCAGCTATGATTGCGGCCTTGCGGCAGATGAAAATACCGGTAATGGCGGATACAAGCGTTAATGCTATCCATACAGGAAAAGTCAACGGCAGTAGTCCGGCCAGGCTGTGCTTGGCCGGAGACATGAATCCGATATATGCGCTCAGTACCATTGCACAAGCGGATACTATTGTTATTACCAACAATATTGCCGAAGATATTTTCTTTAGGCGTGACATCTGTTTTTTTATTTTATACGTCTGCTTACATCGAATAGCTTGCGTTTCTCCTCGGATGAAAGTCCTGCGTATCCTGATTTTTTCACTTTGTCGAGTATGGCGTCAAGCACTTCCTGGTCATTTAGGGAAAATTCCTGGCGTGTCGTATTTGGTCCGCTTGTAGTTTTTTTTGCTTGCTTTCCTTTGGGCTTGTAGCGTTTCACCTTTGGCATTCGGGGCTTTGATGTGCTGAAGATGTGCTGAACCCTGCGGGTCATGTTCTCGAAAGGCTTGCATATATCTTTGCCGCGCCGTAGCGATACTCCGTAATACAGTCCCATGAGCGCACCACCGAGATGTGCCATCTGTACACCTATGTTGCCTGTATAAGTGCATAGTCCAAGAAGAACAAGTGCGGCTACTGCAAGCCATTTCAATTTCACGTCTCCAATAAGCATCAGTCTCACGGGCATATCCGGGTATACAGAGGCAGCCCCAGTGACGATTCCCATCACTGCTGCTGACGATCCCAGCAGTGATGCGCTGCCGATACTCATGGACTGGAATATGTGTACTCCCGCTACAAAAAGAGCTGCTCCTGCCAGTCCGCTGTATACGTACAGTCCGATCAGTTGCCTTGGAGATGAGAATATCATGAAGACACGTGCGAATCCATAAAACCACAGCATATTGAATATAAGATGCGTAGCCTCGTATTGGGTGAACATATAGGCAAACGGAGTCCACGGACGCAGTAGCAGATCCATGCCAGCCGGCATTGCCCACATGCCGATCCATCCTGATTCAGCTAATCCGGAAATCTTGCAAATCAGACATCCCGCCCATATAATTGCGAAGACAGCGACATTGACAGCAACAATACGCGACGGTGCAGAGGCATTGCACCAGGCTGTGACTATCTTATTAAAAATACCCGCCATTGGACTTTGCCTGATGTTTCCATATAAATATTATAAGTGCGCCTATCGCCATGCCTCCCAGATGTGCGTAATGGGCTATATTGTCGTGGACATTGCCGAATCCGAGGCTGAATTCCAGAAGCGCGTATCCCAGTACCACCCACTTGGCTTTGACCGGTACTGGAATAAACATGATGAACAGAGGTCGATCCGGGTAGATCAGACCAAATCCGGCAAGGATTCCGTATATTGCTCCGGAAGCACCTACTGTCGATCCATTGACAAGGGCATTGATCTGTCCGAACTGCGGATCAGTGAAGTTCATGTTCTGCGACAATGCCTGCCAGCCTTGATTTACGATGTAATCAAGGGTTTCTGCCGGCATATTTGCGGTGAGCGAGTGCAGGCGTATAGCGTAGATGCCTTCCTGTAGCAACGCTGCACCGAGTCCGCAGGATATGTAGAAAAACAGATAGCGCCGCTGTCCGAACTGCCATTCAAGCATCGAACCGAACATCCATAGCGCGAACATATTGAAAAACAGATGCGTGAATCCGCCATGAATGAACATGTATGTGAAAAGCTGAGCCGGATTGAATCCCGGAGATGTGAAATAGTGCAATGCACCGAGATTCAACAATGCGTCGGCCTTGGCAGGGAAAACCGCGGTGAAAGCCCAGACGATCACATTAATTATAATGAGAGAGCGTGTGACCGGCGGTATACGGTCGAGAAATTGTATTCCTGTCGACATGTTTGTTTTATCGTTGTGAATTCGGATTATTCTGCAAAAATACGAAAAATCCGTCACAGACTCTCAATGCATACCCAACGTTTACGATTTATTAGGTTTCTTACATGAGCATGAGAAGGCTTGTTAAACAAGCTATTGATCAGTAGAAGCAGATCAGCCCGGTTGAAAATGTATGGAACGAGAGATTGTTGCTCCCATGCAGTACTGTCTGAGGCGAATATTTCACATAAAGTCCCGCGAATTTGCAGAACCGTAATATGCCGATGAGGTCCACCGAGAATTGCCTCTGGCCGATAGAATTGCACGACTCCTCCACGCGGTTGCCTTCCGTATCGGTCCACTCGGTGAGCATGGATGCATGCGGACTGTAGTTCAGGACCACGCCGCCTGTGATGCTGAACTTCGCTTTACCGGGAACACGGAAGGGTAGTTTCTGCTCGAACAGAATCGGGAAGTTCAATGAGAATACCTTCAGACGCGAAAAACGTGCATTCACACCTTCGGGATAAGGACCTGTGGCCACGTGGCCATATCCGTCGGACACGAAGCGTGCACTGGCAGTGGACATCTTGTAGTTTCTCCAGTCTATGCCTATACCGAATGATATGGAGGTGTTGCGTGACGGTGTTGAATAGCGCACACCTACAAGCTGTAGTACTGACCATTCGAACGATTTGCCCATCTCCATATCCATTCCGGCTTGGGAAGCAGGTGCATTGACAAAACCGAACATGAAACCGCGCATCACCGCGTCCCAGCTTCCCTTGAGACTCTCGTGTATATTTACCGACAGTCGGTCGTCGCCTTGTCTGGGGACCTTGCGTCCTTCGAAAGTAAGCGGGCTTTGTGATTTTTGCGTCTGGGCTACAGTTACGTAGGTGTCCTGCAGGATTGTGGTGTCCGGTTCTGTTGAGGCAAATGCCGCGGATATGCTGAGCAATGCCGCCGCTACGCATGTATATAGTTTATTCATTTACATCTATTATTAAACAAGCTTTTAAAAAAACAGGGATATTCCGGCTGCTATCTGTTCGAACTTAGGTCCGTAGGAGTCTTTGAATACCGGGGTGGGTGAATATCGTACGTAGACACCGGCAATGCCGGAAAAACCGATCGTAGCCATAAGATCGCAACGCATTATTCTCTGATGGAATCCTTTGTAGTTGATCTTGGTTTTTACAGAACCTGTTTCATGATCCTTATACTCGAAGAATGCGTCGGTGTAGAAGTTGAAATCAAGGATAGCCGACGCCATAAAGTATAGTTTGCGGTATATCTTCTGTTTAAGCGAGAACGACAGAAGGAACGACGACGTGGTGAACCGTGAGTTAGGGCTTTTGTAAATAGCCTCGCCGGTATTAACAGGTATGAGTTCCATTCTGTCGGCTTGTCTGTCGATACGGTAGCCGTTGCCTACGTTGTACCACCGGTAGGCGAAACCGATTCCGGCCGATAGCTCAGGCGTGTAGCGGCCTGTGCGATAACCGTAGCCGAGCAGATGTGTAACTCCTATCTCCCACGACGGGAGCATTCCTTTAGGTTCGTCGGTAGGGAAGACCATTCCGCCGAATATGCCGTTGAAGAACAGTACATGTCCACGTTTGCCGAGTGATAGCCGGGTGGGATTATTCTTGCCGAACATGATGTCTGTGTCGGAGCTGTGGTCAGATTCGAATACTTCGACTTTTGTGTGTCCGTCGGCAGAGTTTGTGATCACGACTTTTGCCGGATTTTTGATCACGGTGACTGAATCAGCGGTCTGTGTTGCATGTGCTGCCGTCATAGTCAGGATCATGGCAGCCGCTGCTATCAGTTTTTTATATAAATTCATTAGTAGGAAGGGTTTTGTAGTGTTCACTTCTGTTTGGTGATGTCTTTGTAGGCATAGTCTTGCCATAAAGTATAATGATGCCGTCAAAGTTAAGCAAAAAATTTGTAACTTTGGGGCGTAAAATCCCCTTGATAAAAACTCATATCCATATAATAATATGTACAGGACTAATACATGCGGCGAGCTCAGGCTTGCCGATGCCGGCAAGAAAGTCACTCTGGCCGGATGGGTGCAGAGGGCACGCAAGATGGGTGGCATGACATTTGTGGACGTGCGCGACCGCTATGGAATCACTCAAGTGGTGTTCAATGTAGAAAACGATGCCGCGCTCTGCGAGGCCGCTTCGCACCTCGGACGCGAATATGTTGTCCAGGTGACAGGAACAGTGGCAGAACGTACAAGCAAGAACCCCAATCTTCCGACCGGCGATATTGAAATCATAGCAGACAGTCTCAACATCCTCAACGCAAGTTGTGTCCCCCCGTTCACGATCGAGGATGACACCGATGGCGGAGATGACCTGCGTATGAAATTCCGCTACCTCGACCTGCGCCGCGCTCCTGTGCGCCGCAATCTCGAACTGCGCCATAAGATGACTATGGAAGTGCGCCGCTATCTCGACAGCAAAGGCTTCCTTGAGATCGAGACACCGATGCTCGTGGGTTCTACACCCGAGGGTGCGCGCGACTTTGTCGTGCCCTCACGCATGAATCAGGGCCAGTTCTATGCTCTGCCACAGTCGCCCCAGACCCTTAAACAGTTGCTTATGGTATCTGGTATGGACCGTTACTTCCAGATTGTGAAATGCTTCCGCGACGAGGACCTCCGTGCCGACCGTCAGCCCGAGTTCACACAGATCGACTGTGAGATGAGCTTTGTAGATCAGGACGATGTGATAAATCTTTTCGAGGGAATGGCCGTGCATCTGTTCAAGGAATTGCGCGGTGTCGATCTTCCTGTACCATTCCCCCGCATGCCTTGGGCCGACGCTATGAAGTATTATGGCTCAGACAAGCCCGATCTTAGATTCGACATGCGTTTTGTCGAACTGATGGACGTGCTCAAGGGATATGGATTCTCTGTATTCGACAATGCGGCATATATTGGCGGAATATGCGCCAAAGGTGCGGCTTCATATACACGCAAGCAGATCGACGCGCTCACCGATTATGTAAAGCGTCCGCAGATCGGTGCAAAAGGCATGGTATACGCACGTGTCGAGGCCGATGGAAATGTAAAATCAAGCGTCGACAAATTCTATTCGCAGGAGACATTGCAGAAACTTCGCGAGGCTATGGATGCCCAGCCCGGCGACCTCATACTCATTCTCTCAGGCGACGACATAATGAAGACTCGCAAGCAGCTCTGTGAATTGCGTCTGGAAATGGGCCGTCAGCT
>OFEZ01000554.1_pt1 | contig 26253 bp, 23 predicted proteins | sample 1521241 | NCBI WGS metagenome assembly OFEZ01 (sample SAMEA3504099, study PRJEB24116) | mouse gut metagenome | biome: mouse gut; feature: mouse-associated habitat; material: faeces | place: Denmark | collected 2011
CCCCGATGGGCTCTCCCCGCCGCGCGAACGCGTACCCCCCTCAGCTTCCGATCTCCCCTCCCTTCCCGAAGAATCCGGCTCAGGCCGACCGGGGCCGCCCCATGAAGATGACGGGCAAGGCCGCGATCAAGGCCCCCACCGCCATCAGCACGTAGATGGACGCCTCTGAAAAGGCCGCGTGTCTATTCCGCCCGAGAGCAAGACGCTGTGGAAACATCTACCTTTCTTTGGTCAAGACGACCTTCGCCCCACCGGGCGCAAGGTGCCGTGGATACATCCACCTTTCCGGCGGCTCTTGCCTTTTGGCCCTCTCTCCGCTACCTCCCTTTTGAGGGGCGGCCCTTCCCCTCGTGTGCCGCTCCCGGACAAGGAGATACCCCCATGCCGCGCCCACTCTTTCCCCTTCACGGGCAGTACCGGCTGCGCCGTCTCCTCTCTCTGCTGCTTCTCTGCCTGCTGATGCTACCCTCCTCCCTTTCCCGTTCCACGGCGGTTCCCGTGAGCCGGTGGCAGGAAGGGGACATCGTGCTGCAAACGTCTTCCTCCGCGCAATCCGAGGCCATCCGGCTGGTAACGGGATCGCCGTGGACGCACTGCGGCCTTGTCCTGAAACGGAACGGGCGGCTGATGGTGTTCGAGGCCAGCCGCCGCGTGTGCTATACCTCACCGGAAGCGTGGGTGGCGCGGGGTGTGGGCAAGCGTCTTCTTGTGCTGCGCCTGCGCGACGCCGCATCCGTGCTCTCGCCCGCTCGTTTGAGGGCCATGCGCGAGGCCGCCGCCCGATTTGAGGGCAAGCCCTACGACCTCTTTTTTGAATGGACGGACGAAGCGCAATACTGCTCGGAACTCGTCTGGAAAGTCTACAAAAAAGGCGCTGGCATCACGCTTTCTCCCCTGCGGAAGATGCGCGACTACCACTTCAGCCATCCGGCGGTCCGTGCCGCCATGCGCCAGCGCTATGGAACGGATACCCCCCACGATCAGCCCGTGGTCGCGCCTTCGGACCTCGCCGCCAGCACACGGTTGGTCCCGGTCAGAGCCACCTCAGACTAGAGCCTGTTCCCACTCAACAAGGTGCCGTTTTGTGGGGATGTGGTGCCCCGTATTCCCTCATTGAGGAAAATGATTTTTTTCCCCAACCTCTCGAAAAAAGAAGAGACGCCATAGCGGTAGCGGCCCCTAAAAGGCCAACCCCCAAAACGCTGGATGCCGGAACCGCGCCGGACATGCCCTCCCCTGTGGCGGGGCATCGCGGTTTGGCGCGGGGCGCGGTGCTTCCCCCTTGTTCCCTCTTGCCTTCGGGCTGCCCGGTCCACAGCCGCGCCAACGGCTTTTTGCCGCATCGAACACGCCTGCTGCCACGGCTGCCCGGCCCACAGCCGCGCGGACGGCTTCTTTCCCGTACGCATAAAAGCCCCCTCCTCAGAGAAAAGGAGGGGGCTTTGCAAAGGATACGCCCGGAGGAGCGAACTCGGTGTATCCGATGACTGCCTAAGGGTTACTTGGCCGTCTTGCGACGCACGGTGCGCAGGAAGACGGTCACGGAAAGGCCGAGGAAGAGCAGAAGCAGATCATACGAAGGCGTGGAGCCTACCGTACAACCGCTGCTGCTGCCGCCATCGTCCGAGGAACCGACGTTCGTCCCGTTGTCGGGGAGCGGCCCGGTCGTCGCGAGCGCCACGGGATCGGCAATGACGCCGTCGGTGCCATCATGGTCAAAGACGGGATCGTTGTCGGCAATCACGAAGAAGGCCGTATAGGTATGATCCATCATCAACGTGTCGTCCGCTTTGAGGGCCTTGGTGGGCGCGTCGATGTCGGCGATCCACCACTTGCCGGAAGCGGTCTCCAGTTCGGCGGGGGTCGGCATCCCGTACTCGTAAGACGTGACCTTGGTTTCCGTCAGCTTCAGGAGGGACATGGTGTTCACGGCCTCGCCGTTGCCAAGGAAGTTCATCTGGAAAACCGCGCTCTTGCCAGCCGGAATCGTCGCACTGAAATCAAAGGTGCCAAGCCGCTTGGTCCCTTCGGGAAGCGAGGCATAGGTCTTTTCCGCCGTAGCCGGGTCAAGGCTCTGGGACTTGAAGTCGGTCGGGGTGACCCCGCCGGGCTGAATGTAGGCGGGGGCGAGCTGTGAGGCGAAAGACTCGTCGTCAGGCAAAACGCCGTGCACGACCGTATCGCCCACGATGGTCGAGGCCACGCGGATGGACGCCAGCTCCGAGGGCTTGACGGCGAACGGATCGCGGTCGAGGATCACGAAGTCGGCGAACTTCCCTTCCTTGATGGAACCGACGCGATCTTCGAGGCGGTTCTGATAGGCCGGGACGATGGTAAGGCCATGCAGCGCCTGCAAGACGCTGATGCGCTGGTCATAGTTCCAGAACGGCTTTTCCGTGCCGCCCTTCACTTCGGGGTAGTAGACGATGGCGTCGAGGTCCTTGCCTTCGCCGCTGACCAGCGTTCCGCCCGCGCCGAGCGAGGTGGGCGCGGACACGCGCTCCACGGCGGATTGCAGACTGCGGAGCGGGGAAATGGGGGTCACGGTGGTGTCGTTGTGGAACGTATACAGATTGTCCATAGCCACGCTCCAGCCCGCGGGATTCATATTCTTGCCGCGGCCCGGGCCCATGAAGATTTCCAGATGGCGGTCGCCCCAGAAATACGCATGGTTGATAAAGTAGGAGTTGATCAGATTCTGATCGCGCATCAACTGCCCGTTGCCGAGGCGGGCGCGCAGGTCGGTATCCACGGCGGCGCCGGACAGACTTTCATACATGTCCTTCGTGGCGTCGAGCTTGGAGTAGTCGCCCACAAGACGTTCGATGTGCTGGCGTTCCATCATCTGGGCATGGATCGACGTATGGCGCATGTCCTTGACGTCAGGGTGAGCGGCGACGGCCTTTTCTATCGCGGTGATGAAGTCTTCCGCCGCCTGACTGCCGTTGGTATGGATTTCAAAGGGCTCGGACTTGGCATGGTAAAAGTCGACCTGCTCTTCCAGCTTTTCCCTGGTATACGTCACCGCACTGGGCAGGCCGTCGTAACCGGGCGCATAGCCGCCAAAGGAGGGGTTCCAATAGCCGGGCTTTTTGAAATAGCCGGTATAGCCCTGATTCGAGCCGTCGTACACGAACTTCCAGGTGCCCAGGAAAATGCGGTCGGCGGGCAGCCCTTCGGGAGCCTTGCCGCCAATCGCCACGCCGGTCAGACTCAGGCTGGTGATGTCGTCGCCCACAGAAGGCGAGCTTGCCCCCTTCTCCGTAAAGCCCGTGCCGGTCCAACCGAGGGCCATACGGGAGATTGCGCCGAGATCAAGGCCGTTGCCGATGTTCATATAGCCGAAAGGATGCAGGATGAGGCGCACGCCCATGACGCCCTGCGCAAGGCCGTTCTGCACTTCGCTGAGGTTATAGCCGGCATACTGGAATTGGCCGTTGATGACCGTAGGCATGGCGAAGACGCCCGCGCCCTGATCCGCCGTTGTGACGCCCGCCGCGGCGTAGACCTGCGAGGTACGGGCCACGGCCTTCGCGCCGCTGTTATCGACGGTCGGGGCCTCGCCCGCGCCGAGAAGGCCCATAGCTGCCGATTCCGCAAAGACGCCCGTCAGTTCCCATGAACCGTCGGCGGCCTTGCGGGTATGCACGCCGGGATATTCTTTGCCGTCCTTCGGGTTTACATACACGCCTTTTTCGTTGATATCCTTGTCATACAGGCCGGAGTTGGCCAAGGCGAGGCTGTTTACGGCCCGCAGATGCTCGGAGGTATGCAGAGCAACAATGGGATGGTCCCGGCTCGCCCGGTCGAGATCATCCTTGGTGGGATGAGTGCGTTCCTTGACCAACGTGTCGTCGTAACCCACGCCATTGATCACCTTGCCCTTTTCGGTGCGCGCGGCGACCTCGGCGAAGGCGGTGACGTAGTCTTCAATGCTGTTCATCTTCCCGATGGGCGGGCTGTTCAGGTTGACCTGAAAAAGATCGATCCGGCCCTGATTGGGGAAATGGCTGTGCCCGTCGACGAAACCGGGCAGCATGGTCTTGCCCTTGAGGTCGACGATGCGGGCCGCAGTGCCTTTGTCAAAGAGCCCTTGACTCCTTGCTTCCGCTTCGCTGCCCGCAAAGACGATCTGTCCGTTCAGGGTGGCAACGACTTCAGCCGTGTTCGGCGTTTCCAGAGCGGAAGGCTTATGGAAATCTTCCGTAATGGTATAGATTTTGCCGCCGTGATACACCGTGTCGGCTTTCATGACCGCTGCGTGCAACTGCATCCCTCCTCCAAGGAATACCGCAGCAGCTATCGCACATAACCTCATACTGCTCTTGATGCGTGATGACATGTCCACTCCTTCTTTAACGGTTGTCCAACTCTTCCTGAACTCCATTAGCAAGGGGCGTGCTAAAAGAAGGATACGCTGTCATTACGCCGTATTAGTCTCATGAAAAGCCGCAAAAGGGGCTCTCGGGGAAGGAAAAAATCGAGAAAAAAGTATATCTTTTAACCTTTTTTCTTGATTTTTGCCTTGAAGCGTCGGATGCTCAGGAAAAAAAGGACATGATTCATGACGGAAGCGCACCTTTCCCTCTTCCTGCGCACGACTCTTTCCCTTCTTTCCGAAGATTGCCCTTTCGATATCCTCACCCAGCTTGCCTCAAGCACGCCTGCAAACGTCCGGGAACGGCTCCTGCGGCTCTCGGCTGAAGGCGAAACCTACGCGGCGCGGGACGGCCGCTGGCGATACGTCGGCAAACAGCGTCCCGAGCAGCTTCTCCGGCAATGGAAAGAAAGCCTTGCGGGACACGTCCTGTCGCCTTTTGAACAGGGCCTGCTCCTCCTGAGCGGGGAAAACCAGCTCACGGGCATCCGGCGGCTTCTGGACGCGCTGCCGGAACTCCTCGCCCGCGACGCCCTGACGGAACTGGGCGCGCTTTTGGAAATCGGGATGTCCCAACTGGCGGGCCTCCACAGCGCGGCCCTCGCCCCGGCGGAGCACGCCGTTTTTCTCGAATCCGTCTGTTTCTGCTATACCTACGTCATCCTCTTGGAAATCAAGCAAAACCCCATGCTGCACCTGCTGGCCGACATCCGCCGGACAGCCGAACGGCAGGGCAACGAGCGCGCGCTCTGCCTCGTGGACATCATGGAGTGCATGTTGGAAGGGCTTTTGTCCGATCAGATACGTTCGGACAAGGCGTACCGCCTGCAAGTGCAGCTTCAGGAGCGCATGAAGCGCCTCAACGACGCGGAAATGACCGAAAGCGGCCTCTACTTCGCCATGAACTTCCTTTTCAACGGCTGCCGCTCCTTTCTGCATCATTACGCCCTCATGGGCACCAAACGGCCCGGCACGCTCCTGAGCGAGGCCATCCGCTACCTCTACGTCTACGGCGCGAACGCAGCCGCGCTGCATCTGGGGCACAGCACCTTCGCCGTGGGCCTGTGCGAAGCCGCCCGCGGCCCGCTGCAACGGAAGAGCCCCTATTACCTGCGCAATTGGAACATCTGCCACGCCATCGCCCTTTTCGAGAACGGCGACACGGAAAAATGCCTTGAGCGCGTCACGGAAAGCCTGTGCACGCTCAGGCCCGGCAGTGAAACGCGCCCCTACCTCATGGCCTGCCACATCCTCGCCCGCTATCAGCTTTTCGCGGGCCACGTGGGGCGCTCCCGCCGCATGATGGAAACCCTGCTCTCCCACTCCGCGCGCTACGGCATCTCGGCCACCTATCCAATCTCGTGGTTCTGGGACCTGCACCTTCACTATCGTCTGAACGGCCTTCCCGACTTCGAGAACTTTTCCCTCGAAGCCGACCTCGAACGCGGAATGGCCAATCAAAGCAAGCTCGTCCGCGCCTTCGCCCTGCGCACCCGGGCGCTTCTCGGCAAGGCAGAAGGCCGTCATGATGAAGCCCTTTCCCTGCTTGAACAAAGCGCCGCCCTTCTGGAAGCATCCGAAGCCCCCTGCGAACTGGCCCGGACGTGGCTGTATACGGCCTACGCCGATCCCAACCGCGCGCCCCTTCTCCGAGGAAAGGCGCTCGCGCTCCTGAGCGGCTACACGTCGCTGGACTACTCGCGCTATCCCTTCTTTCCCGGCACATCCGCCGTGGACGCGCCCATGCGCCCGCAGCAGGAAACGCCCCGCTGGGCGCGCAAGGCCCTCGAATCCTGCGCCGCCTTCCTCTCGGACGTGACGGCGGACTCGCTCGACGGCTTTTATGCCCTGCTCGTCCACCTCTTCACCGTAGAACTGGACGCCCAACGCGGCTTTCTGCTTCGCCGGGAAGCCGACGGCTTCAACTTCGTAATCGGCTGTAATGTTGTGGAAACAGAGCCACACAACCAGCAATGGCGGGCAACGGCGGAACAGGCCGCAACGGACGGCGAGGCAACATGCGTGCGGACGGGCAGCGGCTGCCTGCTGTGCGTGCCCTTCGCGGACGGGCCGGAAAAGGCCGTTCTTGTGCTCTTCAGCCCCAACGAGCGCAAAATCTTTGCCGCATCCTGCGCGGCACAGTGGGAAACCCTCGCCGTGGGGCTGGCGGCGGAGCTGCGCGCCTTCCTGCGATTGCGCCGAGAGAGAGAGAGAGAGAGAGAGAGAGAGAGTCCCTCACATATCGGACTAATACGTCCAATGCGGATAGTTTTTCTTTAATTTCCTATATTTATAGGAAGATACCGGAACCGGAGCCTGACAGGTTTTACCGGCTTTCTTCCTTGGTTGCTTATCCGTTTTCTTATCCTTTTTTTGCCAATCGTCTTTCGTTTTTCCAAGAATATACCATAGTTATTGAGAACAAAATTTTTTCCGAAAAAACTTTGTTTTTTTGGGCCTGCTCCTTTTTGTTTTCCGTACAGAACTCCTTCTGACCATGCGCCCCACATGGTCAGCGGGAGTTTTTTTCATATACGGCCCGTCCTCCTTCCCTCGGCTCCAAACGAATTACCCCGCATCCGTGTCCCTCCACTCCCCGCGCCCAAAATGGAGACGTTTGTACCAAAAGGAAATATTTGCGGCCTATTTTACCACAGTTTGTTTTGCAAAAGTCCATTCCGTTTGAAGCTAAAACCATGTACGCGCTTTTATGTGACTACGCTGCGGATAACGATCATTGCTGACCTTCTCAGTCTACGCTTGCCAAAAGACTTTCTTGCAGCATCAGCAGCATTAAAAGCTATCTTGCGGAACTTGTCAGGAAAAAATTTATTTCCGTCAGTCGGGAACAATACCCTTCGTCCGTCTATTACATTTTACGTTCTGAAGACTTCAGCGCGAAGCAGGAGACAAATCTTGCCCATAAACAGTCAAAATCTGACTGCCATGCGGCAAAATCTGCCTACTTAACCAATCTTAACAACCAAAGAAAAGAAAAAACTCCTCCCCCCCGTTGCGCCTGTTCAGACACGGCCTCGGCCTGTTCGCCACTTTTCAACCATGCCTACGACGGGGGGTGTGTCTTCTTCCCTTCTGGACTTTGAAAGCATCTGGAATCTCTACCCCCAAAAGGACGCCAAGGGCTTTGCCAGCATGGCCTGGTTCAAGCTCCTGCGAAGCGACCAGCTTCCTCCACCGGATGAAATCCGAGCAGCAATCCGGCGATTTGCGGACTCGGAAGGCTGGCAACACCAACAGGGCCGCTTTGTGCCGTAAATGGGCAACTGACTGCGTGGGCAACGCTGGCTCGATCCGCTTCCTCCCGCCGAGCAGGCGGAACAGCGGCACAGCCGGGAGCTGCATCAGGCAATCCAGGCACGGGGAAAACAGGAACGGCGAAAACAAGAACAGCAAAGAGCGGAAAAAGGGAGCTTGCGGCCCCTGTTGACACTTTTGCGACGAAATTTCCGCCCTCTTCCAACAATGCGATGTCCTTTGGGCTGGGGCTGCACCTGCATTCCCAAAACTTCGCTCCTTCCGCGTCCGACGTTCCTCCGGCAAACGCCTTGGCAATTGTCGAGTTCATGAACGACTTCAAGCGGAAAATCCAGACCACCGCTGACCCGGAAAACCACGGCTCATCGCTGGCGATCCGGCGCGCCCCCGGAACTTCCGACCGCCGCCCTCTGGGCGAAATTCTGAAGACGTTGCCTTCCGTCGCGCGTTTTTTCCATGCTGGAAGCGGGACAGGCTGGCCGCTTGAATCCCCTGTAACCGCCTGCGCGTAGCAAAGGAGCTATTGTGAACCATTTGAGCACACTTTGTCTTGTGGCGATGGCCGCTTTGTCGGGCACACCTATGGCTTGGGCGGACGACGCGCAAAACGCGCAGCCCGCTCCGATGGAAAAGCAATCCTCTCTTGGGACAACCCGATTCCAGGCTTGCCGACCACATTGGCCAGGGCACACCTTCCCCGGTCGGTGCGGAAGAGAAAAAAACAGGGACGCGCAAGCGCTGTTCTGAGGAAAGTCTGCGGCAGATGATGCCGCTGGGTCAGGGGCAGATACAGGAATACCGCTCCCGTTCGGACGAGCGCGACCGCGCCTTGCTGCCCGTGTCGCCCAATGAAAAAGGGACGCATGGCGTCTCTTCTGGCAACACCGTTCTGGAGGAGAACGATTCCGCCGATCTGCTGCGGAGAGATTCCGATGGCCGCGGCGGCAAATCCTATCGCTTCACGATCCGCCCGACATAATGCCGCAGGCGTTTTTCCGAGGCATCCCCAACCAGTTCCCGCTCCACCGTGCCGTCGCGACGATACAGTATGGTCGTGGGCACGGGCATTCCCCAACGGGCTTCCAGCAGGGCGGGATCACCCAGCAAGGCCGGATACGGAAGAGGATGGCGCTCCAGATAGGCCGCGACCCGCTCCGGGTCCCGGTCCAGAGAAACCCCGAGCATCCGCAGTTCCCCTTCAGGATATTCGGACTGTATCTTTTCCAGCTTTTCCCGAAAATGGCGACATGGGACGCACCATGAAGCCCAGTAGACCAGCACCAGAGGCCCTTCGCCTTCCCGGATGATCCGCTCAAGGGCGGCCTCGGAAACCGTCTCCAGCAGCGCAGCGGCCCGCGCGGAACGAATCGTCGGGCAGCAACACGCCGAGACAAGCAAAAAAATGAATACAGCGCGCAAATACGGCATGCTCAACCCCGCCAAAGGGACTATTCGCCGGAATCAGCTACGACGGAAAACGCCGATCCCGCCATGTATGCACGCCTCTCCGGAGAAATCCCGAACGACGCGTCAGCCATCAGCCGTTTTTGGTGCTCCCGTTCTCCATCAGCTTGCGGAACCACAGCGGATTGTGATGTCGTACATGTTCCAGAGGCACAAAACCGGTGAACATGGACCGCAGGGCCGGAGCCTCGCCGGGTGCGAACGCGGCCATGTAGATGTGCACGGGCAGAAAGAGGGCCATCAGACCGGCACAGCAGAAATGCACGAGCAGGCAGATACGCAGCAGTTCCTCCGTTCCCGGTCGGCCGGAGACGAATACGAGAAGCAATCCGGTCAGGGCAAGACCGAGACTGCACAGAACGGCAATGACCGCCACCAGCTTCTGGCCAGCGTTGTAGAACCCCTGCGGAGGCAGTTCTGGATCAAGACCCAGACGGCGCATGAGCTTTTCTCCGAGAACCAGCCACATGCCCTTGCGCATGCACCAGATCATGTCGGAAACGGGGTGCAGATCGGTGATTTCCCGGAGAAAGGGCAAGGCCTCCGAACGTATCCTGAAGACCAGATAAACGGCGTACATGACGACCCACGCCATGCCGATGACCACATGCAGCCGGAGCAGACCGAGAGGACCGAACAGGCCTGTCCACAACGAACTCCACCATTCACCCACGGGCTGCATGAGAGGGTTGGCCAGAAGGGCGAATCCCGAAAACAGCAGGAGCAGCCAGCAGACCGCATTGTACCAGTGCATGAAGATGGCGGAGGCCGAATGGCGTCTTACATTCATGACCTGTCTCCTTTTTCGGCGGGTTTGCCGTCTTCCGAGGGCAGAAAAAGCTGTTTGACGAATACCCCGATCACGCCGAACAACGTCAGCCCGCCGAGAACCTTGACCACGGAGGAAAGCGGCCCGATGGCGGCCAGCGCCGGGGGCACGTCCTTTTTCTGCGGCCAGTCCGTGGGCGTCGTCCTGTTCAGATAGGCCAGGGTGGGCCGCGTATCATAATCGGGTGGCACGACATACACGTGCTTACCGTCCGCAAGCACGCGGGAAACGGGATCGTCTGGATTCTGCGCGTCACCGAAGATGCGGCAATGCACGGGACAGACCTGCACACAGGCCGGGATCTGTCCCGGAGTGGAGCTGCGGCAATAATCGCACTTGTCCGCCGTCCCGGTCAGGGGATTCTTGTAGCGGGCGTCATACGGACAGGCCTCGATGCAGCCGCCGCATCCGATGCAGCGGTCCGGATCAATAACCACGCTTCCATCTTCAGCCTTGTAGGTGGCATGGGTGGGACAGGCCTTCACGCACAGCGGATTGTCGCAGTGCATGCATGCCCCTGGCTGGTAAGCCATGCCCAGCGGGGCCAGCCGATCCGGAGTCTCCCGAACCCAGTTGCGGGAGTATTCGTAAGGAACGCCGTTCCGCTGCTGACAGGCGAGAATACAAGCCTTGCAGTCGATGCATCTGGTGGCGTCTATCACCATAATATAACGGGACATGCGGATTCTCCACGGTAGCTCGGCACATTCACGCCGGATTCATGTCCATTCCCTGCAACGCTTTTCAGGCCAGCTTGCGCAGCCGGCACCCGACTCCGTTATGCTGACAGGAAATACGGTCCCAGTAATTGGGAAGAATGCTGCTGATATGCTCGCTGCGGTTTTCGGCCAGCGGCGTGGTCGCGTTCAGGTTCGACGGCGTGAAAATGGTTCCGGGCAGCACGTTCTCCGTAATGTCCACCCATCCCTCGATTCCGCCGGCGATCGTTTCAAGCATCACTCTGTCTCCCTGCTCCAGCCGTAACGCCTTCGCCGTTTCGGGATGCACCCAGATGAAGCGACCATTGGAAAACTGAGCCACGGCTCTGGAAAAATTGGTCAGCGTCTGCTGCCAGTGCCACAACTGCTTGCCCTGCGTGAGCACCAGCGGGAATTCGTCGGCATGATCCCCGCCCAGCGGGCTGCCCTTGGGGAACGTCCACTTGGAAGGCTGTCCGAAGAGGGGATGCACGACCTTCATTCTGCCCGAAGGCGTCAGCAGCTTTCCTTCCGTAAAGACGCTTCCGGAGCGTTCCTTTTCCTCCAGCGAATAGAGCGGCCAGACCAGTCCGTCCGGCGACTCGCGCAGCCGTTCGGGCGTCATGCCCTTCCAGGATGGAATCAGAGCCGAAAAACGCCGGTACAGGTCCTCCGGATCCCGGAAATCAGGATAGCGTTCCGGGTCGAGCCTGCGCCCCACATCTCTGTAGAACTGCCATGAGGGTACACAGGAGCCGGGCGCATCCACCATCTTTTCCCGCCAGACCACCTGCTGTTCATTGCCGTATCCCGACCCCTGACTTTCCGGACCGAAGGTGGCGGGCACGAACAGGTCGGCAGCCTCAGTCTCTTCGGTAAGAAAAAATCCGCAATGCACGACGAAAGGTACCTTGTCGATGGCCTTGCGCACGCCCTTGCTGTCGGGATACCGGCGGTAGCTTGAATTCAGGAACAGGATGTCCAGCCGGCCCTTTTCCATCGTGTTGCGCAGACGACGGAAATTCATCTTGGGTGTTTTGGTTTCCCCGAAGTAGTGATCAACGAACTCCTCATCCCCGGCAGGCTTGCCGCTCTGGAAGGTCAGCATGCCCTTTCCTTCCCCGATGAGGTTGTCGCGCAGCGCCTGCATGAGGATGATGGACCGCACGCAGTTGATCCCGTTTGTATAGCGGCACAGCGAACCGCCAAGCCAGACGATGGTACGCGGGCTTCCCGCCAGCAGTGCATAAAATTTCGTAATCTCTTCCGACGACAGTCCCGTCGCCTCCGCGACCCGTTCCACGGTGAAGCTTTCCACATCGGGGGCCAGCGCGTCGAAGTCCTCGATCTGAAACCGTGCCCGTTCCTCGTCGTACCCTCCATTCTCCAGAATATACCGCAGGGCCCCGGCGGCCAGAGCGCCGTCCGTTCCCGGCAGGGGACGAAGCTGCATGTCTGCGAGCAGGCTGGTCCGGGTCCTGCGCGGATCAAGATACACGATCTTCACGCCCTTCTCGCGGGCCTTCTCCAGCCAGCGGCTGTACGGGGGATACAGCTCGCAGACATTCGCACCCCACAAAACCAGCGTCCGTGTTTTGGGCAGCTCGTCCACCTTGGTGGAACCGCAGTTCACGCCGATCATGTCTCCCAGCATGTTGGACGCGCTGGACACGCACGACTCGCCCGGAGGCATGGCATGCACGCTTCCCGCAATCCGCAACATCATAAGGGCGGCAATCTCGCTTTCGCGGCAGTCCCAGAGGGGCATGGTCATGCCCACACGGTTGGCGGCGTCCTTGCCGTGCTTCTTGATGACTGCGGCCATTCGTTCCACCACCATGTCCACGGCCTGAGCGTAGGAGATGCGCTCCCACCCGCCGTCGGACGTGCGTCGCATGGGTTCGGTGATGCGATACGGACTTCCCATCAGTTCCACGATGGACATGCCCTTGGGGCACATGGCACCGCCGGTCCAGTAGTTGTCCTTTTCGCCTGTCACGCTGAGAACCTTACCCCCGCGCACCCGCGCCCGGTAGGTACAACGGACCTGACAAAACGGACAGTATCCCTTGACCTCGTTCACGGGACCCGCGTCCCCGGTTCCAGAAAATCCCATCCCCTGAGCAAGAGGAGCCCCTGCGCTGATCGCGGCGCCTCCGGCCAGCAGGGCCGCGCTCAATTTCAGAAAATTGCGTCTGGAATAACTGTCAGGCATGAGCTGCCCCTCTCGGATAGAAATGGATGGTCCGCATCAGTCCGCAAAACGCCACGAGCCATTGGTTCCGTAGCAGGGCTTTCCCGTCAGAAACCAGATTTCCTGCCGGGGTCTTGCGGCATGCAGCAGGTTCCAGGCCCTTTCCGCCCTCTTGCCCGAACGGCAGAGAACAAGAATGCGCCCACCCGGCACATCTCCCATTCTGCGCTCCAGATCGGCCATCGGGATATGCAGCGCGCCGGGCACATGGCCGCGGCGAACTCGCCGTACATACATCCAGCACGGTGGGGCGCACGGACCGTATCAATTCCGAAGCCGTGGCGGCATCCACGGCCCCTACGGCGGGCACGTCGAACGCCGCAGCCGGAACGGCAAGAACAAAAACGGCGCACAAGGCGAGCATCACGGACCGAAAAGCATACGGCGCGAACATGAAAGGCTCCTTTGCCGGCAAGACGAAGGAAACGACCGCGCCTCTGCCCCTTTCCAAAAGGAGGCGTGCTCCGGAAGGCTCCCCCTCCGCAGCACACCCGCCAAAAAAATCCCGGTCATGGTCGCAGGGCGAAACGCGCCCCGCACGGGGATGCTAGCAGTTGCAATCGCTGGCAATGCCCTGAATGGTCGTATTCCAGCGCAGCTTTTCCATCTGGTCGGCGGGAATTTCCAGTTCTTCAAGGTCTTCATACCCCTGGAAGGAACCAAGCTGATCGCGCAGCTCCACAATTTTCTTGGCGGTCTCAAGCGGGATGGCTCCGGTGCCGGCCAGTTCTTCGGCGGTGGCGCTGTTCAGTTCAAAGCGCTGGGTCACTTCCTGCCGGTTCGGATCGGCGCTGAACGCGCTCGTGGCGCAGAAGGAAACGGCAAACAGGGCTACGAAGACAAGAGAAAGAATCTTTTTCATGGTGGTGCTCCGAAAAAATTAATGGATTCTGCAACTCATTCGTTATGATCGACAATAACCGATGACTGTAAAGTGCGTATGCAATTTTTGTAAAAAATTGTGAAGAATCCTTTGGCCTGCCCCTTGAGCGGGACGCGCAGACAGGTTCATTTTCTATTTCCAGTTCACAGGCAGCCGTATTTCCTGACTGACGATGCTCCCGGAAGCCCAACAGGGCAGAATCATGCTCTTCTCTCCGGTTCCCCCCGCCACGATGATGGGCATGGAGTCCCAGAACGGCTTGTTCACCAGCACATTGGGGGCTGTAATGGCGAAAACCTCCTCGGGCACGCCCTTTCTGGCCTCTCTGGCTCCGTGGTATTGCCGGTTCCACTCGCCGAAGGGAATGCGTGCGTGTTCCCGGAGATACTGACGGATGCCGTCCCGTGTCCAGCCCTCGCGCGCCAGCATCTGCGCCGTATCCTGCGCGACGAGCACGATGATGTTCCGGCGATAGGGCCTGTCGTGTCCACGCAGCCACGCGGCGATGAGGTCCAGAAATTCCGGTCGAGTGTAGCCGATTCCCATGATGCCGGAATACCCCTCCACCGCCGCGACGGTCACTACGTTGCGCTCAGGCAGAAAACCATATTCCGTATGAAAGGAAGGCCACGGGCTGGCCGCGGCGTTCTCGGCCAGAAACATGACGAATTCGCCCGGCTGGCCGAGCGTGGACATGTCCGTGATTCCGGGACGGCTTCCGCCCACATTGTTGATGATGAGATGCAGCGCCCGGCTGATGCTGGCATTGGCCCGGTTGCCGCGTCCGAAGGTGTTGGTCCCGGCGTTGATGCCGAGTCGGTCCACAATGGGACCGCTTACAATGACGAGTACGGAGTCCGGATTTGTAGTGGTGGACATGCCGCGCAGATCGAATTCCGGCTGGCTCACAGCCTCCACGGCCGCCACCAGCAGAGGCATATGCCGTGGTTCACACCCGGCCATGACAGCATTGACAGCGATCTTTTCCACCGTGGCTACGCCATCCATGGGCGCGAGCGTGGCGATGGGGAAATCGCCGGGCAGATCATAGCCCGCGAGCATGGCTTCCACTCTCTCGGGCGTCGGCGGTACGAGCGGAAGTCCGTCGCCCCAGCCGCGGTAAAGGAACAGGGCGTTGAACGCCTCCAGCCCGTCGCCCTCGACTTCGAGCGTTTCGGTAAACTCGCGCGGGAAACCGGTCTCGACGCCGGTCGTAGTCTCAAGAACCGTATCCACATAGACGCCGTCTTCGCTCTGTCCGGCGGGATTGCAGACCGTAAGAGTCGCCGCCCGCGCCGGGGCCAGAAACAAAAATCCCGCCAGTAATACGGGAAGGACGATTCGCATGAAAGTCTCCTTTTTTACCGTTGGGCGCTCGTAACGGATGCACAATGGAATCGCTCCACCCGCCCTTGCGCTTTTTCCCAGAAACCCTGCCGCACACTCCATCCAAATGTTTCGAACGGATGAGAACAACATGGCGGGCTTCCGACAGCATAGGAAACAATACGGGAAACCGGCAAGCCCCGGCGGGTTTCCTCCCGAGAGAACTGCCGGGGCAGCGACCCGACGGCGCCTCCCGGCGGTGCGGTCGCACATGCGAAAAGGGGACTCCCTAGACAGAGAGTCCCCCACGGTTACAGGATTACTCCGCGATCTTCGCGGAAACGGGCTTCCATACCTGCGGGAACGGAACCCATATCTGGGACTGCTTGCCCGGCCCCCCGGAGACGACCAGCTTGATGGATTCCGGCTGCGTGAAGCGGGGAATCAGCGTATTGGCGTCGTAGGGACCGAAGGCCTTGCCTGGTTCGCAGGTAGCCTTGGTGTACCACTTGTACGGCAGAACCGTGTTCTTCACCAGATAGTCTTGGATGGCTTCCTTGGACTTCATGTCGCGGAACATGGTGTCCGCGTGCTCGGGCGACAGAATAAGCACTGCGTAGGTCGCGGAGTTGTTCCACTGGCTGAGAGGTCTGTTATAAGGATTTGTTGCATCGGGAACATGAACGGTCAGGCAACTGGCGATACCGGATGCCGTCCCCGCGATGCCGGCGCTGAAGGTGTTCAGCAGGTCTTCACTGGCCACGCTGTCGTGGTCAATGTTGGCATTGGGCGGATAGGACGTGGAGATGGTGACGATGCTGTCGTTACGGGAAAATCCCTGTTCTTCGGCGAAAGTCTTCTTCCACGGAGTGCCCTTGACGTTTTCGCAGACCACGTTGGCGATCAGGTCGAAAGAAGTGCCGTGCGTACTCTTGTCCATGTTCGGAGGTACGGACCCGCCTACCACATCGCCGACAAGATTGACGAAATAACCAAGAGCATTGGTCGCTGGATTTTCACCGCCGGCGGTGCCGGTGCCGTCATTGAGCTTCAGCTTTTCAATGATGGGTCCGCTGATGATCACCAGCGGGCATGTGGCGGCCGTGGTGGTGGAAGTGCCGCGCCACGCCGCTTCAGGGGCCTTCATGGCCTCGACCATGGCAAGCAGCAGGGGCATGTGTTCGGGCTGGGCTCCGGCCATGACGCCGAGCGTGGCCACCAGTTCGACGGTCAGCATGCCCTGACGGGGCGGAACGACCCACACCACTTCGGCGGGATCACGCTTGGTGCCCTTGAGCATGGCCTGCACCTTGTCCACGGTAGGCGGAACAATGGGCAGAGAGAGCGACCACTTGCGCTTGGCGAACAGCTTGTTCACATCGGCATAGGTGCCGGTGAACTTGAAGGTCTTGGCGGGGTAAGGCTTTTCCTGGGCTGTTTCCTTTTCCTTGGCCGGCTTCCACTGGGTCGCGGCCTTGACGATATCCTCAAAGGCGGCGTCCACCTTGGCTTCCACTTCAGCTTTGGGAAGCATGCCGATGGGATGGGGAACGACGACGAAACACATGTCCGTCAGCCCCTGACTTTTCTGGGTGCCGCGGGCAAGGGTCAAAAACTGGTCGGTTGCGATGGTTACCGTGGGAACGCCCATTTTCTCAAGATTACACTGGTCAACTACCAGCCATGAGGTACAGCTGCCTCAGTCGCACTGGGAGGCGATGACCAAATCCGGCTTCACCGAGGCCACAGCCTTGGCGACGCGTTCGGATTCGGAGGCCGAACCGGAGATGCCGTTCAGGCTCTTGTCCGTTTCATAGGTCTTGATGATCTTGGCAGTGGGGTATTTCTTGGCCAGCAGTTCGGCGAGATGGTCAAGCACTATATCGCCGTTATGCTTGCTGTTCCAGCGCAGGGCAATCGTCTTGCCCTCAAGCGAAGTGATCCGCTTGGCCGGATCAATGGCCGCCTTTTCGATAATGCCAGCCGGATTGACCAGCTCCCACTCCTGCGGTTTCTCCGCGGCCTGCGCCGTGATTGCCGTCGCTGCCGGCGCCACGAGGCACGCGGCCACGGCGGACAGGACGATTCCTCTGAATGTCCTTTGCATAGACCTACTCCTTTTCTGATATTCTCCGCCCGACGGGGTTGCCGGGCCGGATTCCTTGCACCAGTTATAGTGAAACGCCGTTATTTTCGTTTGCAGTTTTTGTAACGTTTGCTTACAGACATTGTAAAAAATTTGTAAATTCCATGTCGTCCCAAGGACGCCGCAGCAAAATTCAATGCGCATTCAGCCCCTCTTCCGCTTTGACAGCCCCTGCCCCCAGTTTCCGGCAGCATGAATTTTCAGACATGAATTTCTGAAGGAACCCTTCCCGTTCTCTCCCGCCCTCCAGAAAATCTGGAAAGGGCGGCAAAGGAAACATCCGACCTGAATGCAGAATATCATGGATTTGTTAATCGGACATGTTGCCGATGTACATTTTTCATTTGAAAAATGTACGTTTTTGGTAAAGAAGGCCGGACTACAGCAAACAGAGCCAAAAGAGGTCATCAGGTGCATCGTCAAGCGGTTGCCGACGCCGGGCATGACAAGAGCCGCCAAAAAGTCTATGCTTTCACCAGTCTTCCACCGCGCCAGCCTTCCAAAGGAGAGTCCCGTCATGATCGGCGATGCGCCCATCTCAGGCGTCAGAATTCTGCTTATCGACGATGACCCGGAATTCTGCTCGCTTTTGAACGATTATCTGGAACTGAACTCCATAAATCTCACCTGCGCCCATGATGCCCGGCACGGTCTGGAAATTCTGGAAACGCAGTCCTTCGACCTGATTCTGCTGGACATGTTTCTGCCCGACATCAACGGTCTGGACGTCCTGCGCCGTATCCGCAAAAGACAATCCCCGCCGGTGGTCATGCTTTCCGCGCACAACGAGGAAACCGACCGCATCATTGCTCTGGAGATTGGGGCGGACGACTATGTGCCCAAGGTATTCTCCTCGCGCGAGCTGCTGGCGCGCATTCGGGCCGTGCTGCGGCGCTGCGCTCCAGAACAGAAAAAGCAGAACAGGTCCGACAGCGGGGAGATCATCCGCGTCCGCGAACTCACCGTGAACAATCACACCAAGGAAGCCTTTTTCTACGGTCAGCCGCTTAATCTGACCGTTTCCGAATTTCAGATTCTCTTCACGCTCATTTCCGACCCGGGAAGTGTCTTTTCCCGCGAAGACCTGCTCCGGGTAACGGCCGAACGCGACTTCAACAAGTACGATCGCTCCATTGACGTACACATCTCCTCGCTGCGGCGCAAGCTGCACGAAGATTCCGGCTCGCCGCAGTACATCAGAACGCTGCGGGGCATCGGTTATTCCCTGATCCGCTGACCCGGGAACGGCATGCTGAAATCCCTGTATTCCAAAATCCTGGCATGGCTCCTGCTCAACATGCTGCTCATCGCGCTGGCAGGCGGCGGTTTTGTGTTCTACGTGCTGTTCAGCAGCAGTCACGGGCTTGTCCCGGCGTCGCTCTTCAGCTCCAACGTGGAAAACGTGTTCCGCGTGCTTAGCACAGAGCTTCAGTATCGTCCCACCCGGCAATGGAGTTCCATCGTCAGAGCCTACGACAAACCGGGCCTGCAATTCCATCTGGTCAGTCTGGACGATCCATGGCTGTACTTCGCCGGCGATTTCGTGCCGCTGAGCATTCTCGAAACTGCGCAGCAGATTCCCCGTACGCCATTCACCCTTTGTCCTGACCCTTCAAAGGTCTTCAAGGACAACGAAACATATCAGACGGAAACAGGACTCGCCCCCACTCCTCCGGCCATTTTCGCACGTCTGGGCAGTCCCACCAGCTACTGGTACGGACGCACGCTTTTCGTCCCCGACGCCAGCCATGAGGCGCATTATCTGCTGCTGGCCGTGGAGTCCGACGACTTCACGGGACAGGGACTTTTCTTCAATTTCCAGCTGATTCTGACCGTGGCGGCTGGCATTTTCGGCCTGTCCTGCATCTGGTGGGTTCCTTTCCTGTGGCATCTGGCGAGGCCTCTCCTGTCCATGGCCAATTATGCCGAGCGCATCGCCGCAGAAGGTAACCCCGGAGACGCTCCCGCCCTGCCTGTCGATCCCTCCCGGCAGGATGAAATAGGCCGCCTGAGCAGGGCGCTGAGCACCATGACCCGCCGTCTGAACCAGCAGATGGCAGGACAGCGGCAGTTTATCCGCCATATAGCCCACGAGCTCAACACCTCTCTCGGTCACTGCGATCTCGGCCTCGCCGTGCTGGAAAAAAAGTCGGAAGGAGAATACCGGGAGCGCGTACGCCGGATCATGCGCGAGCTGGACAACCTGACGCAGCTTACCGACGATGTTCTGGAATTTCTGCGTGCCCAGTCCTCGCCTCAGCCCGCCTCCTGCGAAGAAGTGCTGCTGCCTCCCCTGCTTGCCGACCTGCGGCGCAGTTTCCCGGCCGAAGCGGACATCCGCATGAGCATCCCTGATGATCTTGTGGTCTGGGGAGACAAGAGTTGCATTCGCCGTGCCGTGAGCAACGCTCTGCGCAATGCCGTCACCTACGCGGGTTCCAGAGGCCCCATCCGGGTGGAAACCGAATTCAGACCAGCGGACGGCGCAGTCCTGCTCAGGGTGGTGGATTCCGGAGACGGCGTTCCAGAAGCCGAACTGCCCTCGCTCGTCGAACCCTTCTTCCGAGGCGCGGAAGCCCAGCTCAAACATCCCGGCGGATCTGGACTGGGACTCGCCATCATCAAGAACAGTCTCGAACAGTGCGGCGGGTCCGTCGTCTGCGCCAACGAACACCCCGGTTTTTCCGTATCCATGATCTTCCCCTGCAACCAGCGGGGCACATGAGAGAAATGGTCGACGGAAACGGCCGTTCCACACAAATGAACTTCCCATGCGCATCGAATAGGGGGACGCCCCTCCTGTTTTCTTCATGTCGCAGGTGGACAGGAGAGCATCCAGATGCAGCGGTAATGCCCGGTCACCTACGTCGCCATCTCCGCATCTTTCTCCTGCCGGACATCATTGCCGATGACCTTGCCTTGCTCGTCCGTCTTCTTTTCCCTCCCCGGCACGCATAGCTGAATGACGAGCAATCACGATGCAAGGCCAACTGCGCCTGCAAGGCAAAAAAGGACAACACGCCCCATCAGGAAGGACGTCACCCGCCCCTGAAGCCCGCGTACCCTCTTTTCGTTTCAGAGAGCTGTCGAACTCCACATTTCTGTTTTCAGGCCCGGTTCAAAAGGCGAGGTCGGTCATGATTCGGCACAACCGACCAAAAGTCCGCCGAGCCTTTCGCGAAAGGCCCGGCGGAGCTGGAGTTGGGAGGGGTTGCTTTAGTCGGCTATCTTCTTGGAAACAGGCTTGAAGTTCTGCGGGAAGGGAACCCATATCTGGGACTGCTTGCCCGGTCCGCCGGAGACGAAGAACTTGATGGATTCCGTCTTCTTGAAACGGGGAATGAACGTGTCTTCGTTATAGGGACCAAAGTCCTTGGGCGGCACGCAGGTTTCCTGCGAGTAGAACTTGTAGGGCATGGCCGCGGTTTCTCGCATGAACTCGCGGGCATCCTGCTGAACCGGGAAATCCTTGGCTATGGTCGCCGCATGTTCGGGGCAAAGCACCACGAACGCGAAGGAAACCTTGTTGTTGATAGCGTAGCTGGCATCGTAGTCGGCCATGCAGGAGGCGAGGCCGGAAGCCGAGCCGAGCAGGCCGGTGGACAGTGTGGTCAGCAGGCGCTGGCCGGTCTTGCTGTCATGGTCGATGTTGGCGTTGCCGAGATAGGCGCTGAAATGCGTCACGATGCTGTCCGTGGGCTTGAAGCCCGCTTCCTCGGCGTAGCTCGTCTTCCAGGGATTTTCCTTGGTGTTTTCCGTGAACACCATGGCCACGAGGTCATAGGAGGAACCGTGCGTGCTCTTGTCGAAGTTCGGAGGTACGGAACCGCCCACCACGTCGCCCACGAGGTTGACGAAGTAACCGAGCGCATTGGTGACCGGGTTTTCGCCGCCCGCAGTACCGGTACCGGGATTGAGCTTCAGCTTTTCAATGATGGGACCGCTGATGAAGAACACGGGAACCGTGGCGGCCGTGGTGGTGGTCGGTCCGCGCCATGCGGCTATGGGATCGGCCATGGCTTCCACCGTGGCGATGAGCAACGGCATATGTTCGGGCTTGGCTCCGGCCATAACGCCGAGCGTAGCCACCAGTTCGACGGTCAGCATGCCCTGACGGGGCGGAACAACCCAGAGCACTTCGGCGGGATCGCGCTTGGTGCCCTTGAGCATGGCCTGCACCTTGTCCACGGTGGGCGGAACGATGGGCAGGGAAAGCGACCACTTGCGCTTCTGGAACATCTCGTTCACGTCCGCATAGGTGCCGGAGAACTTGAAGGTCTTGGCAGGATAGGGTTTGACCTGAGCACTGTCCTTCTCCTTGGTCGGCTTCCACTGGGTTGCGGCCTTAACGATATCGTCGAAGGCTGCGTCCACCTTGGCGTTGACTTCGGCCTTGGAGATCATGCCCAGAGGATGCGGAACAGTCACGAAGCACATGTCGGTCAGCCCCTGACTCTTCTGGGTGCCGCGCGAGAGGGTAAGGAAGGGGTCGGTAACGATGGTGACGGTGGGAATGCCCATCTTCTCGAGGTTGGACTGGTCAACTACCAGCCATGAAGTGCAGCTCCCTCAGTCGGCCTGTGAGGCGATCACGATATCGGGCCTCACGCTGGCTACGGCTTTGGAGATACGCATGGACTCGGCCTGCGTGGCGGAAATCTTGCTCACGTTCTGGTCGGCCATATCACGATAAACTTTCACGACCTTGGCGCTGGGGTACTTCTTGGACAGCAGTTCGGCCAGCCGGTCAAGTACCACGTCCCCGTTGTTCTTGCCGTTCCAGCGCAGAGCGATGGTCTTGCCCTCCAGCGCCGTGATCCGCTTGGCCGGCTCCACGGCCACTTTCTCGATCACGCCTGCAGGGTTGACCAGCTCCCATTCCTGCGGCTGCTCGGCGGCCTGAGCCAGTGGAGCTGCACAGAGGGCGGCCGTTGCGGCGAGCGCTGCATGCTTCAGATACTTCAGCATACGTTCCTCCTGAGTTAAACGTCCATTCCTGTATTTTCCGATGGATATCCGTCGGATTCCTTCTTACGGACGAGCGTCCTTCAAGCTGCGCTCCGCGCGCAACCGCCGTTCGAACCGCAAGATATCCTCTGCATTTCAACCCGTGAGGCTGTTAGTCCAGCCCCAGCAGACGAGCCGGTACCGTTTTGGACACGAGCGTCAGCACGTCCTCCTTCACTCCGACCTTGCGCAATCCGGTGATGAACGTACGCATCCCGTCAATAGGATTGGGATTCAGGGCCTGCCCGAGGTCCGTGCTGATATACTGGCGATCTGGAGCGAGGGCGATGTAGGCGGCGAACTCCTCCATGGAAACCTGCTTTTGATTGCGATAGCCGGGAACCACCGCATGGGGCCCCTTGAAATATGGCAAAACGCAGTGTTCCAGATAGGCCCCGTTGTCGATGCATATCCTGGCCTGCTCCATCGTGAGCTTCCAGGGAGCCTGACTCGCATGGGTGACGACGGTCTTTTTTACGCCCACCTCCTTCGCCTTGGCCGTAAGCACGACGCACTCGTCAGGGGAAGAATGGCCGGTCGCAAAGATGATGTCCGCATCAGCGCACAGTTCCATGACCTTCACCACCTCAGGAAGCACTTTTCCCTGCTCGTCAAGCACGGGAACGCCGACTCCGCCCTTGCTCTTCTGATCAAACGCGGACTGGTAGGTGGGCATCCAGATGCAACGACAGTAATGTCCGGTCACCTGCGTGGCCATCTTCGCGGCCTGCACGTTGACCGTGTCGCCGTAGTTGCGGTTGAGCGCGATGCCACCGAACACCTCGATGCCCGGCACCATCGCCCGCAAGAGATAGGCAATGTCGTTGGTTATGAAGTCATGGCACTTGTACATGACGCCCCGATAACCATTCTGCCTGCACTGCCGGGTCAGCGTGAGCTGATCAATGCAACGGGCACGGACATCGGGATCGGCATGCACATGCATCTCGATCACGCCGTCGAGATCCCTGTCGATGGGCGGGGTGGCCGCTTCTGCTTCGCCCTTCAGCAAATGTCTGGACATGGCGAGAGCACCGGTAACGGCCGCGGCCTTCATGAACTCCCTGCGAGAACTGGGCATCCTCTGCTCCTTCTGCTGCGGGTTATGGAAATGCCCTGCCTGTGTCCGACAGGACTGCATCCGCTCGTTCATATGAAGACAGCTTAGAGGAGGATTGTTAACCTAATGTGAATTTCGTGACGTTTGATGTAAAAAATTGTTAAGCGAGCCTTTACAATTAAAAAATATGCCATATCCCCATGAAAGAAATTCCTAAAATATTCTCCTCTGAAAACGATTCACATGGTTTTTCTTACCTGTTCCAAACGGTTTGAAGCCATGTCATGGCGACGCTTTCTCAACAACGGGCAGATGCAGCACATGCCTTCCCGACATCGCACAGCAGGGTATAGGAAATTTTTTTTAATTATTCCTCGCTGTTCTGTCGAACACGGCGACAGACAATTCCCTCCCCACATGAGGAAAATCGCCGTTTTTCGGTCAGACCAAACCGTCCGACTTTCCCTTCGGGAAAAATAGCACAACCCAAAAGCCGTTCGGCTCCGCGTTACCGTATTCAAGTCGCCCGCCGCACGCCTCGACGCAATACTTGACGATGGACAACCCGAGTCCCGAGCCTCCTGGATGCGTCAGTGAAGCCTTGCCGCGGTAGAAAGGCTCCAGCAACAAAGGCAAATCCTGTTCGGACACGCCCGGCCCCCTGTCGCGGACGGCGATGCAGACCTCGCCAGCTTCCTCGCTCACGCTCAGCACCACGGGGCCGGCGTCCCCCGCATAGGTGACGGCATTGCGCAGGAGGTTGCTGACGGCTCGCCGCAAATAGTCCTTATCCGTCCACAACCACGCATCCTTGTCCGCAAAGACATGAATGTCGTCTTCTGGAACCTCGCTGCGCACCAGAGAAGACAAAAACGGACACAGATAGATACGTTCCTTCTTCGGTATCCCCAACGAAGCCTTGGCCTGAAGATAGGATAGAACTTCATCGGTAAGCACGGAAAGCCGCTCGATATCCTTCATGATCCGCCGGACTCGTTCTCTCGTCGGTTGACCGTCGAGCCGTTCCTCCAGCACGGCAAGACCTATCTGCGTACGAGCAAGCGGCGAATTCAGCTCGTGCGCGATATGCCGGATAAACTGACTCTGGCCGGAAATAAGCAGTCCCACCCGTCGGGTCATGGTCATGAAGGCATGTCCGAGCCGCCCGATTTCATCCCGACGCTCGCCGGAAAAAGTCTTGGTATCGCTCAGTGCCTTGCCGAGACAGACAAAATTGTCCATTTCCACCTGTTCGGCATAATTGACCATCTTCAGCAAGGGACGGGACAGATGCCGGACAAACGGCCACCACCACAGACATGATACGCCGAGCACGGCCAGAATGACCACCAGGACGCCCCAAAATTCGAAAAGCAGACCGTACCCGTAAAAGGAATCCGTTTCCAGAGCCAGCAGAACATAGTGAAGCTGCATGTTCTTGTCCGGGATGTACAGAACCCGTCCATACCAATAGCGTGTGGGCGACCCCGTGCGAACGAAGATGGCCGGAGGAACGGGCGGCAGGCCCGCCTCCACGTTTTTCTGCTGTGTATCGAAAAAGCCGCCGCGCAGAGAATCCCACAAAGGCGCATCTGGATCAGGACACAACGTGAAGGAGCTTTTGGGAATGTTCCGTGCGGCCTGCACTACCTTTTCGGGTATGCAGTCGTCGGGCAGCACCGCCGTTTCAAGACTCAGCAGGTGAAACCGGAGCGCATCTCCGCGATCATTCTGCTTCAGAAGCCTCTGCCAGGAAAAGACGGACCGATACTGAAGATTGACGCTGACCAGTCTGAAGGTGTTTTCAATGTTCGAGCTGAACAGATGCGCGGGCACAAGCCCATCGCCTCTGCCGAGGAGCACATACCAGCCAGTCCCGACTCCAAGCACAGCCAGCAGCACCAGATTGAGCACCAGCCACAAAAAAATCTTGGAATACAGGCTGAAGGGCATGCTTTTCAGAGTCATGCGTCACTCTGCTTGATGAACAGGTATCCGAGACCGCGAACCGTCTTCAGATAGGTCGGACAGCGCGAATTGTCCCCTAGCTTCTTGCGCAGGGACGATACATGGACATCCACGCAACGGTCGAACTTGTTCCATTCCTTTTCCGTGAACAGAATGAGCAGGTCCTCACGCGAAAAGATGCGTCCAGCCCCGCGCGCCAGATGATAAAGCAACTGGAACTCCATGTTCGTCAGCTCAAGGGACTCGTTGTTCAGCGTCACCTTCATGGTCTGAGGGTTCATGCACAGCCCGTTGACGCACAGCATGCCGTCCGGCCTGTCCGAATTTTCGGGAAGTTCCGCATTCTCCATCCGACGCAGGACCGCACGAATCCGGGCAAGCAATTCCCGGGCGGAAAAGGACTTGGGCACATAATCGTCCGCGCCAAGCTCCAGAGTGACGATACGGTCCGTTTCTTCGTTGTGAGCGGACAGAATGACGACCGGGGTTCGCGTCTCCATCCGCAGATGACGCAACACCTCGATTCCCGAAATATCCGGCAGGAGCATGTCCAGAAGAATGACGTCGTACTCCTTCTCCCGCGCGGCCTCTATCCCCGCAGCGCCCGTATGCACGGAAGTAACGGAAAACGAATGCACATCAAGATAGTCGGCCATGAGTTCGCAGAACTCACAGTCGTCATCAACCAGCAAAACCTGATGTCCCTTTCCCGCATATCCTTCCATAGGCGCTCCTTCGGCTTTCTCGTCTCCCGGAGCTTTCCGGGGACGGAGCAATGTCCATCTAAACGATATTCCTGCCTAATATCAAACTGGAAGAATTAAGAGAGAGCCTGACTCAGACGGAAGCGTCCGAACAATGCGGCCCTCTTCCCGGCCTGTCCTGCCCGCCGGAACGAACTCCCGCCGCGTCACCTCCCCACCAGTCGAACGTCTTTGAGGAGGATGGGGGGAGGTTTGGAGGG
>OFEZ01000556.1_pt1 | contig 26192 bp, 22 predicted proteins | sample 1521241 | NCBI WGS metagenome assembly OFEZ01 (sample SAMEA3504099, study PRJEB24116) | mouse gut metagenome | biome: mouse gut; feature: mouse-associated habitat; material: faeces | place: Denmark | collected 2011
CTGTTTTACTCCAATGATTATACTTTTATATGTATAATTATGTATTTTTAATTTAATATAATCCCTTTTTATCTTTTTGTTCCAGCCCTGAAATCTTATCCCCTTGTTCCTGACGAAAAATCACATTCCGGTATTTATTTAAAATACCAAGCAAAATCATTCCCAAAACCCCACAGGAAATCACTTCACCTATCCCCACTGTCAGCATAAAATAAGGCACAGAGCCGTCAAACTTATACACATAAGCCAGCACAAACGGAACGATCACCGTATTTGCCACAATCGGCGGAATGGGAGCCGCAAATTTATGCTTCCGCAGAAGATATGTCCCGACTGCCCCAAGTAAAGTGGCAAGGCTTCCGAATAAAATATCAAGCGGCAGACAGCCTGTAAGCAGGTTACTAAGCGCGCAGCCCACTAAAAGCCCCGGCACTGCTGCCGGAGTAAAATACGGCAATACCGTAAGCGCTTCCGAAAAACGCACCTGAACCGCATAATTCGCAAGCCCTAACGCATTCGCAAGCAATGTCAACGCAACATACAACGCGGCAATCATAGCTGCCTGAGTGGTAAACAACACTTTTTTGTCTCTCATATTCAATTTTCTCCTTTAGTTTTGTTTTAGGTGAGGAAGGTCTCGAACTCACCGTTTTATTTTAGAAAAGCCTTTATTTTATGGGCTTTTTCGATGTTTTATTATAAAGCAAAATGGGGAAATGTCAAGCCCTGACTCAATTTTTGACTCAACTTTTGGCATTGTGTGATAAAATGAGATAAAGATAGATAAAACTTAAAAAGAGCCACTTGAAATACAAGCGGCTCTAGTGTATAATCTAATCAGAAAGATTGATCGGACACAAAGTTCCGATTGCCCTCAGTGAATTAGCTTAATAATAAAGAAATAAGCATCCTCAACTTTGGTCGGTCAGGGATGCTTATTTCTTTTTATGATTATCTATGTAAGACAGGGCTGTAAATATTACAAGCAATAATGTCAAAATTTCCATCACACTCATCAGCGCCACCCTCTTTCGTTTTTTCGTTAGACTAGAGGGTATCTTCCAGAACTTCGCATCCTGCTTCCTTTTCAATTATACTGCCCTATTACAACATGAGTAATTATACTTCTCATTTCCAAATAAAAATTAGCATATTATGATTGCTGACAGCCTGTTTCAAATGAATATACAAATGCCTCTATTATTAACAGAGACTGTAAATAACATGCCATACAACTATAACTTTACATATTTATACAGCAAAACAGGAAATAATTCGAAAAAAATTCTGAAATAACCTAAATAAATCACTAAGAACTTACGATATAAATAAAAAGATAAGTTTTTTAATGATTTCTCAAATAATATAAACGGATTTATATTACCCTTAGCGCGCAGGCGCAGATTTCATGGAAGAAAGGAGGGGGAATTTATGGCTTTCATTGGCAGCGCTTATCATTATTATTTAAGCGTATATGGCAATTCTGCCGTTTCTCGTTATGATACGCACAAAAGAAGCGAACTACGCAGTATCTACAATAATATTCTGAAAATCAATAAAGAATCTCCTCTTTATAAGATTAAGAATGATCAAAATATTCCGGAGTTTTTAATTGACATAAAGGAGCATGCGCGTCAAATAAAAAATGTGGTTTCTTCTTTATCGGAAAGCGGGGAAGGATTAGAGAGCGCTTTCCAGAAAAAAGTCGCGGTATCTTCTGATGAAGATATTGTAAGCGCAAATTATATCGGAGGAGCAGATGATAATTCGGTTCAGCAATTTGAAATAGAGGTGCGCAGCCTTGCCGCCCCGCAGTCGAACCTTGGAAATTATTTAGAAAGCCAGTCCTGTGACTTTACCCCCGGAGAATATACTTTTGATTTGGTTACCACTACAAACTCTTATGAATTTCAATTTGCAGTCAATGCAGACGACACAAACCGCACCGTCCAAGAAAAGCTAATGCGGTTAGTCAACACATCAGGCGTCGGCCTGACCGCTGAAATATCTACGGACGAAAAAAGCCGGAGCGCATTAAAGCTCACTTCCAAACAAACCGGTTTAAGCGCAAATGAATCTTCCCTGTTTGACATTAAGCCAAAAGCTTCGGGAAATTCCATAGAAGCAGTTGAACTTTTAGGCATACATGAGATTACGTCTCCTGCCCATAATTCTTCTTTTTTCATTGATGGAACGGAGCATTCTTCTTTTTCAAACACATTTACCATTGACCGGGTATTTGAAGTAACCTTACATGGCATAAGCCCAGAGGATAAACCGGCTAAGATTGGTTTTAAAACCAGCGTGGATGCCGTTGCGGATAACCTTCAGGAATTAGTCACCGCTTATAATGGATTTGTCAAAACCGGAGAACAATATTCCAACAGACATCAAGGAACCCGCCTTTTAGATGATTTAAAAAGCGTTTCTTTCTCCTATAGGCACGGCCTAGAATCCGTCGGCATGATTGTAAATGACAACGGCTCAATCTCGATTGACCGGGATATGCTTGAAGACGCGATAGACACAAACGACATCAGCAATACATTTTCTGTGCTAAATTCGTTTAAAAATTCTTTGTCGGCAAAAGCAAACGCTGCGTCCATTGACCCGATTAAATATGTAAATAAAATCATTATTACCTACAAACGGCCGGGGCATAATTTCTTTAACCCTTACCATTCTTCGCTGTATTCCGGAATGATGATGGATCGGATTTGTTAAATATTTGGGGCTTCCGCAAAATACACGTCTATTTTGCGGAAGCCCCTGTTAAATATTTATTGTAGATATATTCTGCCCTCTGCCGCCAAGTATGGTTCTGTTTTGCAAACTGATACCCATTCTCTGTTACATCTTCCATCTTGTGAATATCTCCCAGATAATCCTCCACCAGCTTTGGCAAAAGCTCAATCTGCAAAAGAGGGACTGTCACAAGCGCCTGTCCGTCTTTTGGGAAACATTCTCTGATATACTCTGAATCATCAGACACTACCAGCGATTTTGCCAGCATTCCATTGATAATACGGTCATGTATCCCGTTTTTATACCATGTCATTGTATTTAATGTAATTTTACTATGATTCATCAATTCTAACACCTGTGGCGCTAAAACTTTTCCTCCATAAATGAAATTCGGATTGTCCGCCCATTCACAACGGTTCCAGCCTCCTCCAAACACTGTCGTCTGAATCCCATGCTCCACTAAAAGGCGGACTGCCTGTTCCCGGTAAAACGAAACCGCATACGCATCCAAAAACCGCAATTCCGTAATCCAATGCTTTAATTCCTCATCTGTATACTGTTTCCCAATGGACAACAAATATTCTTCTATCGCCGATTCCGTCGTCTTTTCCGGATGCCGCATCAAATCCGACAGCGTTTCCCGCGTAAGTTCAAAAGCGTCAAACTCTAAAATCTCCCCTAAATCCGGCACAAGCCCTTCCGCCACATAGTTCGACAACGCGCCTGCGTATAAAACGTCTATCGGACGTTCGTCCATAGAAGGGTGGTATGCGTCCCCGTTCAAACACAAATGGCATCTGCCAGCCTCCGACTGTTTCGTAATATCCGCTTCCATGCCTGCATGGGGCATAAAGTCAATCTGTGTGAGCTGTGGATAAAACCGCTTCATATATCCTACATGGTTCCTGTCCGTACAAAAGATGACCGACGTCTTTGGCGCATGATCCAACGGATTCGCATAGTGAAACGGATGATCCATTAAAATATTAAAATACAAAATGTCCTTTTCTTCCCAGATCGTCCTGCCCTCCTGAAAAGAGAGATTGTACCCGATATTATTAAATGTCACTACGCCGTCCACCTTTTCTTCTTCCATATATTTCCGCAAACGGCGGATTGCAAAATCCTGATCCCTTATGTCAATCGTATGGCAGACGCATCCCAACTGCTGAAACGCATTGGAAAATGCCTCTATAAATAAATCAATCGTATCGTAAATCCCCTGAATAAACAATAATGTCTTTGCCATAATGCCACCGTTTTCCTTTGCAATCAATATAAAGAGCCTGCATCTTTAAACGGATAATACCTAAAAACCGCTTTTCCTAATATTTTTTCTTTTGTCACGAATGTATTTTCCCAGTAACGGGCATCTAATGAATTATTCCGATTATCTCCTAAAACCAAATAGGAATCTTCCGGCACTTCAAATGTATAAGGACCCGTTCCGACTGTCCATGTCTCTTTTAAATAATCTTCCTGAAGGGGCGTTTCTGAGCCATTAATATATATTTTCGCATCTTCTATCACAATCACCTCACCGGGGAGGCCAATGACGCGTTTTACATAATTTTCTTCTTCATTGTCTGGAAACTTAAATATAACTATGTCCCCCCGCTCTGGCGATTTGCGGTTATACGCCAAACGGTATCCAAACAGCCGGTCCCCTGTCATAATGGTGTTTTCCATAGAGCCTGACGGAATATTGGCATTGATAATCACATAATTTTTAATAAACAACGCGGCAACAACAGCAAGCGCAATCGTAATCACCCAGCTAATCACTTCCTTTACCGCGGATTCTTCTTTTTGCCGTTTTTGTTTTGCATTTTCTCCTGACATCATCTATACTCTTATCCTTTCTAATGGTCTTTCGCTCTTTTTAAGTATAACGCTAAAACGGAGAAACTGCCACTCCTTTTTTGAACCACGCTCTAAAATAATTCTTTAAATAACGGTTTTATTTTTTTGAAAAAACTCGATCATCTCCCCAGTCAGGCTGATTCCGGCTTCGGATCTTTCCACTGGAAGCGCATCCCTGTGAAACCATTCTGCCGCGGAAAGTTCGCTTTTATCCATTCGGATTTTTGTGTCTCCGTCTGTCTCACAAAAAAATCCCACTAAAAGCGTATCTGTAAACGACCACGGCTGGCTTTTATAGTAACGGATATTTTTTACGCGCAGCCCCACTTCTTCCCATACCTCACGCCGGACCGTATCCTCTAAGCTTTCACCAATTTCCGCATAGCCCGCGACTAAAGCGTATTTTTGGAAACTGCTGTGGCTTTTTGCATATTTCGTCATTAAAATCTGATCGCCGTTTGTAATTGCCACAATCACACTTGGGCAAATCTGCGGATATACAGTTTTTCCGCACTGAGAACACCTTACGGCCCGTTCTTTATCTAACGCTTTCATTGTTCCGCCACAGCAACTGCAAAACTGATGTTCCAAATGCCATTTATGTATCTGATAGCCCGTAATGCCTGCAAATGCTTTCCAAACCGGCTCCACTTTCCGCATATGTTCTTTCGGCAGATACTTCCAGTGGCAAAATTCGCTAATCTCTGCGTTTGGAAGCCCAAAATAGTTTACATCGTCTATTTTAAAAAGAAATTTCGCTTTTTTATAAACTTCTGGGAACGCTTCTTCTATGTCTTCTACAAATGGATAGGCAATCGCCGCCCCTTGCATATGGCATAATACGTTATCTTCATGGTATATCAGCATATAATCGTCCTTCTTTACCTCAGGAACGCAAAAAGTCACATCATACCGATGCGGCGCAATATCTTGAATCATAATACCCTCCTTTTCCGGCTCTTTTCATCTTCTCCATCTTCTGGCTTTTTTCATTTTCTCCGCAACGGAATTTGAAACAAAACGAAAGCGATATTCAGTTTATATGAAACAGCCTCTCTCCATTGCGTTTCGTAACTTCTATAACTTCGTCTGCCGTAATTCCTTTGATTTGAGCGATTCGTTCCGCTACATAAACAAGATTTGAGGAATCGTTCCGGCTGCCGCGGAAAGGCTCCGGTGAAAGATAGGGCGCATCTGTTTCCAGAAGGATTTTTTCCAGAGGAATTTTTTTCACTGTTTCCACCAGCTTTTTCCCATTTTTAAATGTAACCACGCCGCCTACGCCAATGAAATATCCCATTGCGACAAATTCCTCCGCCAGATTTACCGCATACGAAAAACAGTGCACAACGCCGGAAATCTCATCGGCATGTGTGTCTTTCATTATCCGAAGCGTGTCTTGCGCCGCATCCCTTGAATGAATAATAACCGGAAGGCCGCTCACTTTTGCCAATTCCAACTGGCGGGCAAACCAATGCTTCTGGCGCTCCCTTACTGTCTGCTCTTTTCCATGATAATAATCTAAGCCAATCTCCCCGACCGCCACGACCTTCGGATGCCGTAACTGCTCTTTTAACCATGCAAAGGAATCTTCGTCCAGTTCGTCCGCCATTTCCGGATGCACTCCTGCGGCTGCGTAAACTGCTGAATGCTTTTCCGCTAACGCGATGGATGCTTTTGTGGATTTGATAGACGCCCCTACATTGATAATCCCACATATGGAATCAGACAACAGCCTTTGCAAAAGCAGCTCCCTGTCATCGTCAAACTTCGCATCGTCATAATGCGCATGTGATTCAAAAATCATTTTTTCTCCCTCCAAAATGTATCCCTGTTCCTATAATAAAATACTGCTAATTGCGTCCGGTCCCGCAAGCCAAGTTTCTCTAAAATGCCGCTGACGTAATTGCGGACTGTCCCTTCGCTAAAATACAATTTTTCTGCAATCTCTTTATTGCTCAAGCCAAGCGCCACTGCTTCTATGACTGTTTGCTCTTTTTCACCGATTCCATATTTGCCATAGTCAAACTTCCCCTTAGCGTTCATAAACGACGGGAGCTTTCCGGCAATTCCATCGCCAAACACCGTCTGTCCGCCCAATACCGCCTTTAACGCCGGCACAATCCCTTCAAAATTCTGCTTTAAAAGATACCCCTTCACACCCATGCCTAACGCCTGAATAATATATTCATCATCGGAAAATGTCGTTAAAAAGATAATTTTCGCTTCAGGATGGCGGCTTAAAACCTGTTTTGCCGCTTCTATGCCGGACACAGTTTCCATACGGATATCCATCAAAAGTATATCCGGCTTTTCTTTTTCATATAAATCCGCCGCTTCCCCTCCATGGCTTCCCATTCCAACAACCACAATCCCGTTTTCCGCTTCTAAAATCGTCTTTAACGATACTGCCGCTAATGTATCGTCATCTGCCAATACTACCCGCATAATGCCTCCTCTTTTTTCGGAATAGATAAAAAAACTGAAAATCCCGGCTGTATATGCACCCGGAAAGTTCCTCCTAAAGCTTCCGCCCTCTCCTTCATATTTTGTAACCCAATGCCTTTCTCTGGCAGAACCTTTGCATTCCCGCCGTTATCCTGAATCATAAGCTGATAAAATTCCGGATGTTCCCGCAGGCGTATCTGGACAAAATCTCCATCACTGTGCTTTAAAATATTGGAAACCGCTTCTTTTGCCACTGCCGCCAGACAATATTTCACCTGCCTTGGAATGTCATCCGTCATATCATAGATAAACTTCACCTCAAACTCACGGCTTATAGGCTCTGTCATTTCCTCTATCGCCCGTTTTAAATCAATCGAATCGTTATGCAGATTATGCACGCTTTGCCGGATGCTGTTCATTGCTAAATCCAACGTGTCTTTCATTTGGCAAAGCTGATCATGCAGCGCCCCTTCTTTTTCCCGCGTCAAAAGCGCGCCCGTCATCAACAGCAGCCTTGAAAGCATATGCCCGACATTGTCATGGATTTCCCTTGCAATCCGGTTCCGCTCTTTTAACACGGCAAGGTAAATTTCATAGTCCTGCTTTTCTATCAGATTTTTGTTTTTCTCCATTAAAAGGAGGTTCCGTTCCGTCCCATTGTCCCAAGTTTGTATCAGTTCCTCCCGCAATAACCGCTTTTTTTGCGTTTTCTCTGCAAGAATGCCAGACAACGCCAAAGTTATCAAAAAAAGAGCCGTCTTTTGCGGCGTGTCCGGCAGATGCCAAATGCCAAAAATGAAAAAGGGCGCTGCCGCGGCATAAATTTTCTTTTGAATCATGTCATACAAAAGCGCTGGAAAAAAACACAGCATAAGCGGCTGAAACACGGCTGCAAAAAAAGCCGCCGTCATCAACAGCAAAATCCATTTTTTCCCTTCTATATAAAATCCAAACGAAGTAAAGAGAACCGCTAAAAGCAGGGAAACCACCAACTCCTCCACATTGGCTTTTGTAAACGCCAAAATACAGCCAAGGCTGATTAGAAGCAGTTTATCTATACATTCTTCCATAATCCTTTATTCTCCTTTTCTTTATTATACCAAAAAAATGACATTTGTCACGTTTTGGAATGATTCTGCGCACTGTTCAATCCATTCATGGAACGTTATACTTTTTTTAACGAATCTGAATTGACACAAGAAAGGAAGGAATTATGCGTAAATCTGTCATTAAAATTGAAAACCTTGTCAAACGTTACAAAGACCTGATTGCCATTGACCACTTTAGCATTGACATTAAAGAAGGAGAAATTTTCGGCCTGTTAGGCCCGAATGGTTCCGGCAAAACCACAACCATTAATTGTATCCTGTCATTGCTTTCCTTTGACAAAGGGACGATTGAAGTGTTCGGGAAAACTATGCGTCCCGACAGCTATGATTTAAAACGCCAGATTGGAATTGTTATGCAGAATGTCGCTGTATTTGACACACTGACCGTCTATGAAAATATAGACTATTTCTGCGGACTTTATGTGAAAGAGAAGCAGAAGCGGCGGCAATATGTCGAAGATGCGATTGCATTTGTCGAATTAGGGCAGTTCCGTAAATTTTATCCAAAAAAACTCTCAGGCGGGCTTTTACGCCGTTTAAATATTGCCTGTGGCATCGCGCATAAGCCAAAACTTGTCATTCTCGACGAACCGACAGTTGCCGTAGACCCGCAGAGCCGCAATAAAATCTTAGAAGGAATTGTGGAATTAAACCGTCAGGGCGCGACGATTATTTATACCTCGCACTATATGGAGGAAGTGGAACAAATCTGCAGCCAGATCGCCATTATGGACTGCGGCAAAAATATCGCCTGCGGGACAACGGACGAATTGAAGCAGATGATTAAAAAAAGCGAAAAAATAAAAATCGAAACTGACGGAATCACAGAGAAAGACATAGAACAGCTTTTATCACTGCCGCACGTCTATGATGCAAGCTATTCCAACCGGCATTTGAATATACAGTGTTCCGGCGGCAGGCACAACCTTGTGCATGTCTTAGAATATTTAACACAGCAGGAAATTGCATTTGACCGTGTTTACTCCGAACTTCCCACTTTAAATGACGTATTTTTGGAACTGACCGGAAAAGAACTGCGGGATCAGGCATAGAAAGGGGCTGCTTATGTTTTTACATGAATTTATCTATGAAATGAAATGCGTTTTACGGCAAAAAGATGAATTGTTCTGGGTCTTAATCTTTCCAATAATTCTGGGAAGCATGTTCTTTTTTGCCTTCGGAAAGATCAATGAAAATACGGAAAACTTCCATACCATTCCTGTTGCCGTTTGTGTGGAAGAAGGCGCTGACAGCCATCCTTTAAAAGACATACTGGAACTGTTAAGCAAAGAAGGCGATACGCCCCTTTTAGAACTTGTGTACACGGACTGGGAAGATGCGGCGCGACAGTTGGGCGAAAATACTGTACGCGGCATTTTTAAACTGGATCAAAACGTAAGCTTAAGCTGCGCGCCACTGGAACAATCAGGCCAAAACAGCTCCCTCTCTATTGAACAAAGCATTTTAGAAAGCATTTTGCGGGAATACCAGACAAACAGCAGCGCAATTTCCGACATTGCCAAGACGCATCCCGAACGCCTGAAAAACGTCCTCTCCCTTTTGGAAGAAGATGCGGAATATGGGACAAAACTGGAGCTTTCCTCCGGAAATATGGATAGTTTAATCCAATACTATTTCAATTTAATTGCCATGGCATGTCTATTCACTTCTTTTGCCGGATCGCAGATTGCCATTAAAAGCCAAGCGAACCTTTCCCCGCTTGGGGCAAAAAAATGTATCTCCCCAAACGGCAAGTTTATTTCTGTCACTGCGCAGCTCCTCTCTTGCCTTATTACGCAGTTTTTCTGCGTTGCCGTCAACATACTGTACTTATTTTTCGTATTAAAAATAGAGTTTGGCGCATCACTCCCATGGATTTTATTAACTTCTTTTATTGGATGCATAATGGGAATTGGATTTGGATTTTTCATTGGAAGCATAGGAAAGGTCAGCGAAGCTTCTAAAACGGGGATTATGATTTCTTCCTCTCTGCTCTGCTGTTTTTTAAGCGGGCTTATGATTGGCAATATGCGTCCGTTGATTGAATCAGCCTGTCCGGTTATCAATGACGTTAATCCCGCTGTTCTAATTTCTGACAGCTTTTTGACATTAAATATTTACGGGGCGTCCCCAAGATATGCCGCAAATCTCGCAGGGCTTTTGATTTATACACTGATTTTTGTAACTGCCGGATGCCTGATGGTAAGGAGGAAAACATATGCAAGTCTTTAAAGCGTTTCTAAAAACAGAGAAAAAATTTTTGCCTTCCACAATCCTTTATTTTGCGATCTTTTCTGCCATCGCATTTATAGCAGCCTATTTTGATTCCAAACCGGAAAATTCCAGTTTTCAGACAACTGCGCTGGAGATCGGAGTGATTGACGAAGACGGATCTGACGTTTCCACTGCGCTAAAAGAGTATTTGTCTACGATGCACACCTTAACGCCGCTTAAAAATGAAAAAGAAGTTTTGTTAGACCGCTTGTTCTACCGGAGTTCCGATTATGTCTTATCCCTGCCCAAAGGGTTTGAAGAAAATTTTGAATATGAAACCGTCCAAATCCCCGGAATCTATACGAGCGCCTTTATTGACCGGCAAATTAATTCCTACTTAAAAACTTTAAAGTGTTACCTTTCCGGCGGATTTTCACTTGATGAAGCGATTCAAAAAACCAGCGCTTCCCTCGCCGCCGCGGCAAATCAGGTAGAGATCTTAAAAACCCAGACGGAAACTAAAACCTCGTCTAACCTGAATATGCTTTTCTATTACTATCAATTTTTGCCTTATGTCTTGCTTAGCATGATTTTAACTGGGCTTACGCCAATCTTAACGACTTTTTGGGAAAAAAATTTAGCGAAACGCATTTCCTGCTCCTCAACAAGCCTGTTTAGCCGAAACTTACAGCTTTCGCTTGGCAGCATTGTGTTCTGCCTGTTCGTCTGGCTGCTATTTCTCCTTGCTTCCGGCATTTTTTATGGAGACAGTATCCTGACAAAACAAGGAATACTCTGCGTCGGAAACAGTTTTCTGCTCTTGCCGCTTGGCGTTTCAATTTCTTTAATTTTAAGCAGTTTTTCGCCATCTCCAAATGCCGTCAGCATGGCTACGAATGTCATCTGCCTTAGCATGAGTTTTCTCTGCGGCGTTTTTATCCCGCAACAGCTATTAGGCAAAGAAGTGCTTGCATTTTCAAAATTTCTTCCGGTATACTGGCAGATTAACAATAACGATTTAATTTCATCTTCTGTCAATGGAATGTTAGATATGGCAAAATACTGGAAAAACATCGGGATTCAGGCTCTTTATATTGGCGCCCTATTTTCCATCGCGCTTGTCCTTTCTAAAATTAAAAACGCAAAACAAAAAGAAGTGTAGGGAAACTTTTTCGGATCAAATGTATTTTTTCTGCGGAATTATCAATACTCATATTAGAACTGATAAGACTGCAGAAAGGAAGATCCGAATTATGGAAATGACATTAAGATGGTACGGTTCAAAATTTGACACTGTAACCTTAAAACAAATCCGGCAGATTCCGGGCGTTACCGGAGTCATTACTACCTTATATGGTAAGGCGGCGGGTGAAGTCTGGAGCCGGGAAGAAATCCACGCCTTAAAAGAAGAAACACAGGCGGCCGGGCTTCATATTTCCGGCATTGAAAGCGTCAATGTCCATGAAGCTATCAAAACCGGCTCGCCTGATTGTAACGAATACATTGCAAATTATATAGAGACTTTGGAGAATCTGGGAAAAGAAGACATTCACTTAGTTTGTTATAATTTTATGCCTGTGTTTGACTGGACGCGTACAGAACTTGCAAGAGTCCGTCCCGACGGTTCGACTGTGCTTGCCTATACGCAAAAAGCCGTTGACGACCTAAATCCTGAAAAAATGTTTGAATCCATTTCAAACGATATGAACGGCAGCATTATGCCCGGCTGGGAACCGGAACGGCTTGCCCATGTCAAAGAACTGTTTGGATTGTACAAGAAAATTGATGAAGATAAACTATTTGAAAACCTGACGCATTTTCTAAAACAAATCATGCCTGTATGTGAAAAATATCAGATCAATATGGCAATCCACCCAGACGATCCGGCATGGAGCGTTTTCGGGCTTCCAAGAATCATTAACAACAAAAAAAATATTTTACGACTGATGCATGCGGTCGATTCCCCGCATAACGGCGTTGCCTTTTGTACCGGATCGTTTGGGACAAACCTAGGAAATGACCTTACGGATATGATCCACGCATTAAAAGGCAGAATCCATTTTGCCCATATACGAAATTTGAAATTCCTCTCGCCTGATAATTTCGAAGAAGCCGCGCATCTGTCCTCAGACGGAAATTTCGATATGTATGAAATTCTAAAAGCGCTTTTTGAAACAGGATTTGACGGCCCAATCCGCCCAGATCATGGCCGTATGATTTGGGACGAAAAAGCCATGCCGGGCTACGGGCTTTATGACAGGGCTTTAGGCGCCGCTTATCTAAACGGACTGTGGGAAGCTATTCAAAAAAACGCAAAAAAAGGAGAACGACATGAAGTTAAATGACAACGGATTGAAAAACCGGTCTGAATGGGAAAATGCTGGTTATCATCTGCCCGAATTTGACCGAGAACAAGTAAGGAAACGGACAATACGCCAGCCATTTTGGATTCATTTTGGCGCAGGGAATCTTTTCCGCGCCTATCAGGCAAATATCGCCCAAAATCTGCTAAACCAAGGCCTCCTTGACAGAGGGCTGATTGTAGCGGAAGGCTATGATTACGAAATTATCGAAAAGATGAACCATCCACATGATGATTTATCTATCCTCGCCACCCTAAAAGCAAACGGAAGCATCGAAAAAACAGTCGTGGGCAGCATCATGGAATCGCTGACTCTTGATTCCGACAATGAAAAAGACTTTACGCGGTTAAAGGAAATTTTTTGTAAAGACAGCCTTCAAATGGCCTCTTTTACAATTACGGAAAAAGGCTACAGCCTCATAGACGGTAAAGGAACCACCCTCTCTGATGTGGAACGCGATTTTAAGAATGGACCGGATAAACCGGAAAGTTACATGGGAAAAGTGGCTTCGCTCTTATATACGCGGTTTAAAAACGACTCCCTGCCGATTGCCATGGTCAGTATGGATAATTGTTCCCATAACGGTGAAAAACTATATGCCGCAATCCATGCTTTCGCGGAAAATTGGGTGAAATGCGGCAAAGCGGATTCGGGATTTCTGGCGTATGTCAGCGACCCCAGACAAGTATCGTTCCCATGGACAATGATTGACAAAATCACGCCTCGTCCAGATGCATCCGTGGAGGAAATTTTAAAATCAGACGGCGTTGAAGAATTAGAACCCGTCATCACTGCCAAAAAAAGTTATGCCGCCCCTTTTGTCAACGCAGAGGAATGTGAATATTTAATTATTGAAGACGCCTTTCCAAACCAAAAGCCTCCGCTTGAATCCGCAGGCCCTATCTTTACGACGCGGGAAACCGTTGAAAAAGTGGAAAAAATGAAAGTCTGCACCTGCTTAAACCCACTGCATACAACGCTCGCGATTTTCGGATGCCTGTTAGGCTATCAATTAATTTCAGAAGAAATGAAAAACGAACCTTTACGGAAACTGGTGGAAAAAATCGGATATAAAGAAGGGCTTCCCGTCGTTGTGAACCCCAAAATATTAGATCCCAAAGAATTTATCGACGCCGTACTTCAAATCCGATTCCCAAACCCGTTTATGCCTGACACTCCTCAGCGGATTGCAACAGACACTTCACAGAAACTGTCGGTACGGTTTGGTGAAACGATAAAAGCGTATCTGGCAAACGGGACATGCAATGATGGCAATTTGACAGGCATCTCTCTTGTGTTTGCCGGCTGGCTCCGCTATCTGATGGGGATTGACGACAACGGAACCGCATTTGAATTAAGCCCTGATCCCCTGCTCAACTCTGTGCGTCCCTATGTGATGGATATAAAACTTGGGCAAGACTTTGATACAAATTCCTTAAAGCCGCTTTTAAGCAACGCTTCCATTTTTGGCGTTGACCTATGCCAAGCAGGTCTGGCAGATTCTGTTTGCGGCTACTTTAAAGAACTATGCGAAGGCAAAGGGGCAGTGCAAAAAACACTTGCAAAATACGCCTAAATAGGCAACGGCTAGGCGCTTCCGCAAAATTGGCTTATATACATTTATGGATCTTAATTAACCATAATTCTATATCCTGTATATTGCCGCTATCTTGCAGAAGCGCCTTTGTTTTATGCAAAACGTAAAGCGGACGCTGTGATCCCCTTACATATCATAATAAAGATTCCTGTTATTCACACCACTCCAACAATCGAGAAATTTACCTTATCCATACCGCTCCAACAGCCGGAAATTTACCTTATCAGCACCGCCGCTATCCCACAGCCTATATTACTTACTCTTTCCAAGCCGGTACGTTTCTTCCAAAACGCTTACCTGTTTTTCAAATGAATTATCTTCTTCCCTAAGATACGTGATATAACTATGCGCTTCAAGCTCCGTGTCCTGTTCCTGAATCATACAAACCGCAATGTTTGAACAATGGTCGGCAACCCTTTCATAATTCGTCGCAACTTCCGCTAAAATCAAGCCTAAATCAATCGTGCATTTCCCTTTTCTCAGACGTTTCATATGGCGTTTTTTAATGTCTTTATTTAACTGGTCAATGACTTCTTCAAGCGGTTCCACGGTAAGCGCCTGCCGTTCATCTCCATTGATAAACGCCTGCATGGTACGGTCTAAAATATCTTGGACCGCCCTTGTATACACCGCCATTTCTTCCTCCGCTTTTTTCGAAAAGGAAAGCTCCCGCTTATTCATTACGCCTGCCGATTCCACCACGTTCACCGCATGGTCGGAAATACGCTCAATGTCTGTAATGCAGTGCAAAAGCATTGAAACGTTCTGGCTGTCCTGATACGCTAAATTTGTACTGCTTAATTTCGTCAGATATATGCCCAGTTTATCCTGATACACGTCAATACGGTTTTCAAGGGCGGCCACTTCATCTGCAAGATTCGCCGAATACCCCGAAAGCGACTGCATCGCCTTTAAGAAACATTCCTCCGACAGCGCCGCCATCTGGTTTGCCAAATGCCGGCATTGCTCAATCGCAAACGCAGGCGTTTGTAAAAACCTGTCGTCCAACACCTGAAATTGGAGATCTTCCATCGGCTGCTTTTCATCTTCCGAAACCGGAATCGTAAGATACGCCATTTTCTCCAGCCCATGGATAAATGGAAGGAGCAGGATAGTCGTCATCAGGTTAAACACGCTATGGACAAGCGCTATCCCCGTCCCGCCGACTGTGTGATCTGAAAATGGAAATCCAATTAAAGAATTTAACCCAAAATACAAGACCATAAATATGACGGCTCCAATTAAATTAAAGTACAAATGCACAAATGCCGTCCGTTTCGCGCTTTTGCTTGCGCCTACGGCAGAAAGCATCGCCGTCACGCAGGTTCCAATGTTCTGCCCCATAATAATCGGGATTACGGAAGCATAAGTAAATGCGCCCGTAACGGACAATGCCTGTAGTATGCCGACAGATGCCGATGATGACTGAATCACCGCCGTTAAAACAGCCCCTACTAAAACCCCTAAAACCGGATTTTGGAACATAAGAAGGATATTCGTAAATTCCGGCACGTCCGCAAGTGGTTTCACAGCTCCGCTCATGGACTCCATTCCAAACATTAAAACCGCAAACCCAAGCAAAATCTCCCCAACGTCTTTTCTCCGATTATTTTTCCCAGACATATAAAAGATAATGCCAATTAACGCCAATACAGGCGTAAAAGAGGAGGGTTTTAACAGACGGACGAAAATATTATCGCCCTCCACTCCAGTCAGGCTTAAAATCCAAGATGTGACGGTTGTCCCAACATTTGCGCCCATTATGATCCCGATTGCCTGATACAATTTCATAATGCCGGAGTTTACAAACCCGACCACCATAACCGTCGTTGCAGAAGACGACTGAATCACTGCCGTTACGCCTGCCCCAAGCAGGACGGCCTTAAGCGGGTTTGACGTAAGCCTCTCCAACAGCAGTTCCAGCCTGCCTCCGGAAAGCTTCTCCAAACCGCCGCCCATCACGCTCATGCCATACAAAAACAGCGCCAAACCGCCAATCAATGTCAGTATGCCAAAAATATCCATGTTCTGTTCTCCTCAAAGATTACTTATTTTTAAAGTATAACCAATTAAAAAACCCTTATCCAAAAGCATTATAACGGATAACTGCTAAAGCTGGAAGATGGAAATAAAAAAATCGTGAAAAACACAAAAAATTAGGAATGTTTTTTTATTTTTTGCATAAATATGTTAATGGTCTCACTTCCCATTCCGACAGATTGCCAAAACAAAAAAAGTTAGAAATGAATCAAAATAGGAGCGGCTATGTATCTTGAACGTTTAAACCAAAAGCTTTCGAACCCCAAATTTCTTTTAAAAAAAGAATGGTTAATCCAAAATGTGGAATTTAAGTTAAAAATGATTGATTTAGAGCTTTCCGAAAAATATCAACGCACCGTCATGCAGAAAGTAGAGCACCGAATCAAAAAACCGGAAAGCATCGCGCGCAAACTGGTAAAAAAAGGCTACAAAGTTTCCTTTGAAAACGCTTCTGCAAAATTAAACGATATTGTCGGCATCCGCGTCGTATGCCTGTATAGCGACGATGTGTATAAGATCGCGGAACTAATGAAAAAACAAAAAGATTTTACATTAATTAAAGAAAAGGACTATATTAAAAACCCTAAAAAAAGCGGTTATCAAAGCCTTCATTTAATCATGGACGTTCCGCTCACCTACCAGACAACAACGGAATGCCAGCGGGTTGAACTCCAAATCCGCACTGTCGCCATGGATTTTTGGGCCGGAGTGGATAACCATATCTGTTATAAGAAAAAACCGGAAGAAATGAGAAAAGCGGAAGAAGATTTAAAAAACTATTCCGCGGTCATCAGTAAGATTGACGAACAGATGTTAGAATTGCGAAAAAAGGTGGAAAAGATGTAATCCGCCGTCTTTTCCACCCTCTTTCCTTTACTTATAGATCACTTTACAAAATTTCTTTTTGCCGCGTTTTAATATGAAATCGTTCTCCATAATATCCTGTGGCGTATACGATGTATGAATATCCGTTACTTTTTCACCATTGACCATAACGCCGCCCTGTTCTACATTCCGCCGCGCTTCCGCTCTGGAAGCGGCTAAGGACGAACTTACGAGCAGCCCTAAAATATCAATGCCGCCATTACGCAAATCAGCATCAGAAATTTCCACTGTCGGCATATCCGCCGCGTTTTTCCCAGCAAATAAAGCTTTTGCGCTTTCATCGGCTTTTTTCGCTTCTTCTTCTCCATGCACGAGACTTGTCAACTCAAACGCAAGGATTTCCTTGGCGCGGTTTAACTGGCTGCCTTCCCAATGTTCCATCGCTTCAATTTCCTTAAGCGGGAGAAACGTCAGCATTTTCATACATTTAAGCACATCAGCGTCAGACACATTCCTCCAGTACTGGTAAAATTCAAAGGGAGATGTTTTAGCCGGATCAAGCCATACCGCCCCCGACTGCGTTTTGCCCATTTTTTTCCCTTCTGAATTTAACAATAAATTAATCGTCATGGCATACGCGTCTTTGCCCAGTTTCCGGCGGATTAGTTCCGTGCCGCCAAGCATATTGCTCCACTGGTCGTCGCCGCCAAACTGCATGTTGCATCCATATTTCTGGTATAAAACATAAAAGTCGTAGCTCTGCATAATCATATAGTTAAATTCCAGGAAGCTCAGGCCTTTTTCCATGCGTTGTTTGTAGCATTCAGCAGTCAGCATACGGTTTACGGAAAAATGAGAACCCACTTCCCGCAGTACCTCAATGTAATTCAGTCCCATCAGCCAGTCCGCATTGTTGACCATCATGGCTTTTCCCTCGGAAAAATCAATAAAGCGGCTCATCTGTTTTTTGAAACAGTCGCAGTTGTGCTGAATGGTTTCCGGAGTCATCATCTGGCGCATGTCGCTTCTGCCCGAAGGGTCTCCGATCATTGCGGTGCCGCCTCCGATTAAGGCGATGGGTTTGTTGCCTGCCATCTGCAGACGTTTCATCAGACATAAAGCCATAAAATGTCCCACATGAAGGCTGTCAGCCGTGGGGTCGAAACCGATGTAGAACACAGCCTTCCCGTTGTTTATCAGTTCTTTGATTTCTTCTTCATCTGTTACCTGGGCAATCAGCCCTCTGGCAACCAGTTCGTCGTATACTGTCATAATTTTACCTCCTGAAGAACACAGCGGACAAGTCCGCATCATTGTTTTTATTTTACAGGAAATCCCAAAGAACTTCCCGTAGAATAAAAAATCCCCGTCCTTAAAAAGGACGAGGTCATTACTCGTGTTACCACCTTAATTTACAGACTGTTCACACAGTCTGCCTTATCAGGTGCCTGTCAGCACCTTTGCAGGATAACGGCTGCAGCTCCGTCACAGCCTACTGACGGTATGTACCGTCACATATATCAGCGCCGGTCAATGTCCGTATTCGGTGTGAAGCTCAGGGAGGTATTCACATAAAGTTCTTCCTGCGCCTCTCAGCTTCCGGCAGCTCTCTGTAGGATTTCCTTTCTGTTACTTGTTCCCGTCACGGCTTTTAAAATTTTTTGAATTTACGCCAATTATAGGCGGGAACAGGAGATTTGTCAAGACAGAAATAAAATGTGTTGAAAAACCTCTGTGAAAATGTTAGACTGTGCCTTAATACCATAACAGTCTGTTTGAGAGACAGTATTTCAGACATATAACAGAACAGGAGGCGGGAACCTTATGGACTTAAACAAAAATAACATAAAAAAGATTCTGGGTATTATAACATTTACCCTGGTATTGCTGGCGCTGCTGATGAATATGGGGGCTGTTGGCTCCTGGATGGTATTTATGTGGGGAATTCTGTTTCCCTTTGTACTGGGAGGAGCCATTGCTTTTATTCTGAATCTGCCTATGGCAGCCATTGAGAATAGATTATTCTCAAAAGCAAAAAACAGGAAAACAGCCCGGCCCGTGAGTCTGGTGCTGTCCATACTGTGTGTGTTTGCCGTAATTGCCATAGTGATTGTGGTGGTAATTCCTCAGCTTGGAAAGACCTTTGACAGTATCAGTGAGGGAATGGTTACATTTCTGCCGGAGGCCCAGAAGTGGCTGGAAGAGCTGTTCAGGGACTGGGATGTAATCGAATCCTACATCAGGTCTCTGGAATTTGACTGGAAAAGCTGGCTGGATGCTGTGAAAGATTTTGCCCTGAGCGGTGCAGGAAGTGTGGTTTCCTATACCATGTCCGCTACCATGAAAGTAATTAACGGTGTGATGACCTTTTTCATTGCATTTGTATTTGCCATCTATATTCTGATGCAGAAAGAAACTCTGGGCAGACAGTGCCTGAAAACAATCCGGGCCTTTTTGCCGGAACAGGCGGTGGAAAAAATATGCCATGTCTGTGTTCTGTCTCACAGGACCTTTTCCAGATTTATCACAGGTCAGTGCCTGGAAGCGCTGATTCTGGGCTCAATGTTCGTGGTCAGCATGACCATATTCCGGCTGCCTTATGCACTGCTGGTAGGGGTGCTGATTGCATTTACCGCATTGATTCCCATGGTGGGGGCTTTTATCGGATGTGCAGTGGGAGCTTTCCTGATACTGATGGTGAATCCCATGCAGGCAGTATTTTTTATCATTCTGTTTCTGGTGCTGCAGCAGATAGAAGGCAATTTGATTTATCCCCATGTGGTGGGGAATTCTGTGGGACTTCCCTCCATCTGGGTACTGTTTGCGGTAACTGTGGGCGGAAAACTTATGGGAATTGTGGGAATGCTGGTTTTCATCCCCCTGATGTCTGTGCTGTATGCTCTGTTCCGGGAGTGGGTGAATCAGAAAAGCAGAGAATAAATATGCAGGAATTGTTTTACACAGATTTTACATGAATTATGTATTCCATTTACAGAAACCGTATAGAATAATCCAGACGTTAAGACAAAAGGACTTACGCAGGAGGAGTGGAAATGGACATATTTGGATTTCTGTCATTGATTGGCGGACTTGCACTGTTTTTGTATGGAATGAATGTAATGGGCGGCGGACTGGAGAAACTGTCCGGCGGGAAACTGGAACGAATTCTGGAAAATTTAACCTCAAATCCCCTGAAAGCTGTTCTGCTGGGAGCCGGAGTTACAGCGGTGATCCAGTCGTCGTCGGCCACAACGGTAATGTTGGTGGGATTTGTCAATTCCGGGATTATGAAACTGTCCCAGGCTGTGGGAATTATTATGGGAGCCAATATCGGTACCACTATAACATCCTGGCTGCTGAGTCTGACCGGAATCGAAAGCGGTAATTTCTTTATCCGTATGCTGAAACCCTCATCATTTTCACCGATTTTGGCGCTGATTGGAATTATTTTCATGATGAGCGCCAAAAGCGACCGGAAAAAAGACGCTTCGGAAATCCTGCTGGGATTTGCAGTGCTGATGTATGGAATGGAAGCCATGAGCAATGCGGTAAAACCGCTGGCGGACGTGCCGGAATTTACCGGGATTCTCACAAAATTCAACAATCCGCTGGCTGGCGTGGTGGCAGGCGCCCTGCTGACAGCCATTATTCAGAGTTCTTCCGCTTCGGTGGGTATTCTGCAGGCATTGTCTGTCACAGGGGCATTTACCTATGGTTCGGTAATCCCCATTATCATGGGACAGAATATCGGAACCTGTGTGACGGCCATGATTTCTTCCGTGGGAGCCAACAAAGGAGCCAGACGGACTGCATTTGTACATCTTTACTTTAATGTGATAGGTTCTGTGGTATTTCTGATATTATATTTTGTGCTCAATGGGATTTTTCAGTTCGATTTTGCCAGAGAAACCACAGGTGCGGCGGGAATCGCAGCAATTCACAGTATCTTTAATATTTTTGCCACTCTGCTGCTGCTTCCATTCACCAGAGGGCTGGAAAAACTGGCGTACCTTACCATCCCGGTAACAGAGGAAGAAAAGCTGTCCTCCGATGGGGAAAATGAATTTAAAATTCTGGACGTACGGTTTTTGTCCACGCCGGGATTTGCCATTGAACAGTGTACCTCCCTGGTGAGAAAAATGGCGGAAATTGCTGAAAAAGCCATGACGGAAGCCATGGGACTGTTTGAAAATTATTCCAGGAAACAGGCAGAATCTGTAAAGTATCATGAAGATCTGCTGGATAAATATGAAGATAAGTTAGGCAGCTACCTTACCAGGCTCAACAGCCAGAATCTGACAGCCAGAGAGGGCCAGAGCGTTTCTGCCCTGATGCACAGCATCAATGATTTTGAGCGAATCGGCGACCATGCCCTGAATCTTATGGAACTGGCCGGTGATATGAAAAAAAGAGAGCTGGAGTTTTCCAGAAAGGCCAGACTTGAAATGGAAGTATTCGGCGATGCGGTACAGGATATTTTAAACCGTTCCATTCAGGCTTTTGTTCAGCATGACACCAGCCTGGCCATGACGGTGGAACCCCTGGAGGAAGTCATTGACGATTTGAATAAGGAAATGAAGAAGCGCCACATCAAACGTCTGCGGAAAGGGAAATGTACCATTGAACTGGGAATGATTTTGTCGGAAATTGCCGTAAACTATGAGCGGGTGGCCGATCACTGTTCCAATCTGGCAGTCTATATGATTCAGATGGAAGACAATACGGTGGAAGCCCATGATTATGTGAATAACCTGTCGGAAGAAACCAGAGTCCGGTTTGCCCGGATGCAGGAGGATTATCAGGAGAAATACCAGTTCCCTTCGTAGGATGGGAAGGTCTGCAGAGGCCCGTACTGCAGAAAACATCCGGGGACAGATTTTTGGAAAAACCAGGAAGGAGGGACAGCAGTGCCATTGATCTATGTGGTGGAAGATGATGAAAATATCCGGGAAATTCAGCGCTATGCCCTGAAAAACAGCGGGTTTGATGTGAGGGAATTTGCCTCCGGAAAAGAGCTGTGGCAGGGGCTTGAGCAGCAGCTCCCGTCCCTGATTCTTCTGGATATCATGCTGCCTGACCAGGATGGGCTGGATATTCTGGCCAGAGTAAGGAGGCACAGGGAAACCGCCGGGATTCCCATAATAATGGTGACAGCCCGCTCCACGGAGCTGGATAAGGTAAAGGGTCTGGATCAGGGGGCAGACGATTATATGACCAAGCCCTTCGGCATTATGGAGCTGATCTCAAGGGTGAAAGCCCTGCTGCGCCGCACGGAAAAACTGCCGGAGCCGGCTCTGCTGACCAGCGGCTGCATTGTGGTAGACACGGATAAACGCAGTGTTCTGGCGGCGGGAAAACCATGTGAGCTCACGTTCAAGGAATTTGAACTGTTGAAAATGCTTCTCATCAATCAGGGAATCGTACTGTCCAGGGACAGGATTATGGACCAGGTCTGGGGATTTGATTACGAGGGAGAAAGCCGGACCGTGGATATGCATATCAAAACACTGCGTCAGAAACTGGGAGAAGGCGGAAGTGCCATCAAAACGGTGCGCAACGTGGGATATGTACTGGGAAAAGAATGAAAAAGAAAATCAATATGCACTTTATCATGGTTTCTTCTCTGGCAGTTCTGGTGCTGGCAGCAGTTTCCATGATATTGTTTTATAATATTTTAAAAAATCAGGTATATGATGATATAGAGGCTTATACTCATGTAATACAGCCATTTCAACCGGAATTCTGGGAAACAGAGGAAAACAGAGAACGTCTGGCACAGGACGGGCTGCGGATTACCCTGATTCTGAAAGGCGGCAGCGTGTCTTATGACAGCAGAGTCAACCGTCAGGAAATGGAAAACCACAGAAACCGGCCGGAAATCAGGGATGCGCTGGAACGGGGAAAGGGCCGGGCGGTGCGTTGGTCTGTCACCAGTTCTCTCCATACCCTGTATTATGCAGAACGCCTGGAAAACGGGGATGTGCTGAGGGTGGGAAAGGATTCGGAAAATTTTTTCCGGATTCTGGAGCATACGTCTGTCCTTGTAACCATACTGGCAGCAGTGATTGTGGTGATTTGCGGAACCATTTCCCATTACCTTACCCGGAACCTTCTGCGCCCCATTGAAAAACTGGCCTCAGATCTGGAGGGGCCGGGGCAGGAGGATGTTTACGAAGAAATCCGCCCCTTTATCCTTACAATCCGGGAACAGCATCTTAATATGCTGAACCATGCCAGAATGCGGCAGGAGTTTACGGCGAATGTGTCTCATGAGCTGAAAACCCCTCTGACAGCCATTTCCGGTTATGCGGAGCTGATTGAAAACGGAATGGCAGATGATAAGGATGTCAGGAGATTTGCCGGAGAGATTCACAGCGGGGCTGACCGTCTGCTGTGGCTGATTAATGATATCCTGAAACTGTCAGAGTTAGACGACACAGAGCAGGAATCGGAGTTTGAACAGATGGACTTATACCGGGCGGCCAGAGACTGTCTGGCCCTGATGGAAGTCCAGGCGGCAAAACAGGGGATTACCCTGGGGCTTCAGGGGAAATCCTGTATGATAACAGCAAACCGGAATCTCATCGAAGAACTTCTGTACAATCTCTGCAGCAATGCACTGCGGTATAATCAGCGGGGCGGGAAAGTGACAGTTACAGCAGATACGGAAAACGGCAGAGTATTTCTGTCTGTAAAGGATACGGGAATCGGGATTCCCAGGGAACATCAGGAACGGATATTTGAAAGGTTTTACCGGGTGGATAAAAGCCGTTCCCGTCAAAATGGCGGAACAGGGCTTGGCCTTGCCATTGTAAAACATATAGTGGCCCAGCACAGCGCAGAGATTACGCTGGAAAGCGAGCCGGGAAAGGGAACGGAAATCAGGGTACTGTTTTAGCTGAAAATTTATGTTATATTCTGGCTGTTCAGTAAGGAGGGAACAAATGCTCAATTATGTATTTCTTGTAACAGGGTTTGCACTGCTGATAAAAGGAGCCGATTTTTTTGTGGACGGAAGCGCTGGTGTGGCTCATAAGCTCCGAATTCCCACAATGATTATCGGCCTTACCATTGTGGCCATGGGGACCAGTGCGCCGGAATGTGCTGTCAGCATCGCTGCCGCCTTAAAAGGCAGTAATACCATGGCTATCAGTAACGTGGTTGGTTCCAATATTTTTAATCTGATGGTTGTCTGCGGGGCCTGCGCGGTATTTGCACCGCTGACTGTAAAAAGGTCCACCATGAAACAGGAATTTCCTCTTTCAATTCTGGCGGCGGCCATGCTATGGGCTCTGGGCAGCATGAACATGTCCATTGGAAGAATGGACGGAGTGATTCTGCTGGCAGTCTTTACCCTGTTTCTGATCTGGATGGTCATGGAAGCAAAACAGGCCAGAAGCAGCGCCGGAGAGGAAGAAGTGGAGACCATGAAGGGCTGGCAGTGCTTATTGTATATTCTGGTAGGGATCGGTGCAATTGTGGCAGGAGGAGAATTTGTAGTGGATTCCGCCACTGCCATTGCAGAGGATTTTGGTCTGAGTTCTACGCTCATTGGCCTTACCATTGTAGCATTCGGAACCTCTCTGCCGGAACTGGTTACCTCACTGGTAGCGGCCAGGAAGGGTCAGACGGACATGGCTCTTGGAAATGTTATCGGGTCCAATATTTTTAATATTCTGATGGTACTTGGTGCGGCCGCCGTTTTAAGTCCCATGGAAGTCTTGATGGAAAACCTGTTTGATGATATAATCCTTATTGTAATGAGTGCTGTTGTGTGGGTGTTTGCATGGCGCAGAAAACAAATCGGCCGTCTGCATGGAATCATTATGCTTGCAATGTATGCCGGATACATGGTATATATCTGTACGCGCTGACAGAAATGCTGCGGCAGATCTTAAGGAGGAAATGATATGACGTTTTTGACAAAACTGGGTGAAACCATTTCAGCAACCGGAAAAGATGTATCACAGAAAGCAAAAGATCTGACAGGGATTGCGAAGTTGAATCTGGATATAAGAGCAAAAGAAGAATTTGTGGAGAGACAGTATATGGAAATCGGAAAGCAATACTATGAACTCCACAAAGACGATGAAGAACCTTTCTATGAAGAAATCACACTGATTAAAGATTCTCTGAAAGAAACTGAACAGCTGAGATCTGAAATCGCCGACTTAAAAGGAAAGAAAAAATGTCCTGCATGCGGCACAGCAGTAGAACAGGATGCTGTTTTCTGCAATAAATGCGGTGCGAAATGTGAGTCCATTTTCGAAGAAGAGGCAGTTATTACCCCGGAAAAACAGGAAGCGGAAGAGACAGAAACACAGGAGCAGGAAGACACGGAAGCATAAAAGAACCGGTAAAAAAACAGAGTTTTGCGAAAAATACCCGTTTTTATACAGAAAACAGAAGTTCCTCTGTATAAAATGGGTATTTTTGCATATTACTTATTTTACCACCATTCAGGCCAGGTAATTTCCGGTAAATAAGGCTGTAATTAAACTGGTGAAAAAAATTGTAAAAAAATGTTGACAGGAAGAAAAAACCATGATATTATTAAATTCCACCGCGCGGTAAAAAGAAAAACCGCAAAGGTTCTGTGGCCTTTACGGTTTAGAGAGATTTTAGTTCCAATATGTAGAAATATGACTTCTACTTGCAGGGTACAAAGCCCCCATGTACTGACGAGGAGTTTTTTAACAGGCTGTCCGCCCATTCCCGATATGATATATGTAAATAGAATTTGCTATTTGCAGGCAATAAAAATCCCTCCAAACTTCAAAAAGCGAAGTCGGAGGGTGGTCAGGGTATGACGAAATAGCCCACCCGAACATCGTTTTTTTTATTTGGTGGGCTTGTCCTACCTATGATTATAGAAAGAACAAAATATGTAAAAAATATCATTACATAAATAGATAATATATCTATAAATTTTGGCAAGCACTAAAATAAATGAATTTAGATCGGAAGAGCACACGTCTGAACTCCAGT
>OFEZ01000557.1_pt1 | contig 26184 bp, 25 predicted proteins | sample 1521241 | NCBI WGS metagenome assembly OFEZ01 (sample SAMEA3504099, study PRJEB24116) | mouse gut metagenome | biome: mouse gut; feature: mouse-associated habitat; material: faeces | place: Denmark | collected 2011
GGGCCAAAGAGCTGTTCTGCATGGAACAGGGCTGCGACAACATTGAAGACGGCATCCTCATGTGGGTAGAGGCCGGCGAACACTCCTACTGCCTGTTTGTCGATGAACTGATCGGTGAGCATCAGATCGTAGTCAAGCCCCTGCCCAACTACATCAACAGTTTCGGCGTGAAAAACTTCGGCATCAACGGATGCAGCATTCTGGGCGATGGCAGCATCAGTATCATTCTGGATGTGGTCAACGTCTATACCGCCGCCCACAACGCCTATTGAGTCAGGTCATAAAGAAGGGAGCACTTAATATGACGCAAACCGATGAAATGTTATTCGCCACAGAGGCACAGCAAATACAGCAGCGCGCCGACCAGTCCGTCGAGATTGCTACTGAAAAATATTTGATTTTCTCTTCCGACAACCTGATGTACGGCATCAAGGCTGAACAGGTAAAGGATATTATTACCGACTACGCGATCACCGGCATCCCCCAGGTCCCCAACTATGTCCGGGGCGTGATTAACCTGCGCGGGCAGATTATCCCCATGCTGGATATCCGCCTGCGCCTGGGCAAGGCGCCTCAGGACAACTTCTGCGGCATTGTTGTCGATGTAGACGGCAACATGGTCGGCATTTTGGTGGACATGGTGGAGCAGATGGTAGACGTACCCCTGGGCGATATTCTGCCCGTTCCCACCAACAGCGGTCAGGCTATGGTGTCCGGCATGTGTACTCTGCCTGACGGCAACACGATGCTGGAACTGGACTGCGGGCTTCTGCTTCACGACTAATTCTGAAAACATCACCTTAAGGAGGGAGCTCTGAGATGATACAGGCCATCTCGGATGAAGATTTCCGCAAACTAACCAACTTTATCAAATCCCAATACGGCATTACCTTGCAGCAGAAGCGTCAGCTGGTCACCAGCCGCCTGTCCTCACTGCTGATGGAACAGGGATATAACAGCTTTTCTGAGTTTGTGGACCATTTTCTGAAAGAGAAGGACCCCCAGAAAATGGAGCAGGTCCTCAACCGTCTGACCACAAATTACACCTTTTTTATGCGGGAACCGGAGCATTTTGACTTTTTTACCAAGGTGATTCTGCCTCAGCTGGTGCAAAAGTATCAGCGCAAGAAGTCGATTGCGATTTGGAGCGCCGGCTGTTCCAGCGGCGAGGAGCCCTACAACCTCTCTATGTACATCAAGGATTTTCTTGGTATGCAGGCCAGCCAGTGGGACACCCGCATCCTTGCCACCGACATCTCCCAAAAGGCCCTGTCCGCCGCCAAAAAGGGGGTCTATGAGCTCCCCGATACAGTGCCCGAGGTTTGGCGCAAAAAGTACTTCAAAAAGTTGGAGGGCAGCCAATACGCGGTATCCCCTGAGATACGCAACAATGTAATCTTTCAAACCTTCAATTTGATGGATCCCATCCGTTTCCGGACCAAATTTGATGTTATTTTCTGCCGGAACGTGATGATTTATTTCGATCAGCCAACCAAGGATGCGTTAGTGCAGCGTTTTTTTAATGCGACTAACCCCGGCGGATACCTTTTGATCGGTCATTCAGAGAGCCTGAACAAGACAACAACGCCCTACAAATATCTGAAACCTGCTACCTATCGTAAAATTTGATAATTATAAAAACAGAAGGAATGGGCTGCTTTTGATGTTTCAGAAGCGGCTTTTCCATGGTTATCCCTACAACTATAATGGATACGCAGTATCGGCGTAAGAAAGGAACCTTTTTATGAATAACAAAATTAAAGTATTAGTCGTTGACGATTCTTCTCTATTTCGGCAGGCGCTCATTCAACATCTGTCATCCCAACCCGGCATAGAAGTAATCGGCTATGCTATCAATGCCTATGATGCCAAACAGAAGATTCCTCAGCTGCATCCGGATGTACTCACTCTGGATGTGGAGATGCCCGGCCTAAATGGAATCGAATTTTTGAAGCAGTTACTTCCTACCAATCCGCTTCCGGTCGTTCTGGTATCCTCCCTGAACTTGAGCGTATTCGATGCACTTTCAGCCGGTGCGGTTGATTTTGTACGCAAACCAGATATGACGGTGAGAAATTCAAAAGATACATTCTTTGAATCCCTCACCGTAAAAGTTATGACGGCCGCAAAGGCAAAAGTCCGCATCAGCCAGCCAAATACGCCCGCGCCAAACTCAACGGCGCCGGCGCCGGCTCCCGCCCCTGCAGGCGCTCCGGGAACGGCCCGTCCGCGCTCAGCACAGGGTACGGCAAGACCGATGCCATTTGCAGCGCTGTCACGCAATGTCCTTGATTCCACGATTATCGGGCTGGGCGCATCTACAGGAGGAACTGAGGCAACCCTTGAGGTATTGAAACGGCTTCCCGGCAATATCCCCGGTATGGTCATTACCCAGCACATGCCGGAAGGGTTTACGGAAATGTACGCCCAGCGCTTGAACCGTATCTGTAACATGGAAGTGCGCGAGGCAAAGAACGGCGACGTGATCCATCCTGGCCTGGCCTTGATTGCGCCCGGCGCTAAACAGATGGAAGTTGTCCGCTCCGGGCGCAACTACATCGTCCAGTGCCGTCCCGGCGCCAAGGTGAGCGGCCACTGCCCGTCTGTAGACGTCCTGTTTAACTCAATCGCGGCAAACGTCTCCATCAATAAGGTCGGTATCATCATGACCGGTATGGGACGCGACGGGGCGGACGGCCTTCTCAAGATGCGGCAGAGCGGCGCGTTTACCATCGGACAAGATAAAGAGTCCTGCGTCGTTTACGGTATGCCTATGGTCGCCTACAACATCGGGGCAGTCTGCACACAGGCTTCCTGCGAAAATATTTCTAACGTCCTGATGAATCATCTCAAGGGCGTTAAGTAACTTCGTTTTTAGTGTTATGAATCCCGAAGTTGTGCCGATATTCATAATATAACAAGATAATCACGTTACAAAAATTTATGAAAAAAGGAGTCCAGTATGAAAATCTCAACTAATAATAATGTGATGAACAACTTCACAGACCTGCGTATTCATACCAAGGAAAGTTCTACTCCTTCTGTAGTTTCTAATGACGAACACAACTTCGATGCTATTATTATAAAGTCTGACCCCAGACAGATTGAAGAGCATACGTTTGCCAAGTCACTTGCCCGGCAGTTGTCTTCTGAGATTAAGAATATGGCGTCTGCAGATAAGATTCACAATTTGCAGAATCAGGTTACAGCGAACACGTATCATGTGGACACCCATGCCATAGCAGCCCGGATGCTGCTGCTGTAGGAGGATAGACAAGGGATGAATGATTTTACAGCTTTTACTAAGATTATAGAAGAGTTGATTACTCTTTTTGATCATTTAATTCCGATAGAACAGGAGAAGCTTGATGCGGCAGTGAAAAACCGTGTTTCATTTGTGGAAGACTGCATGCATAAGGAGCAGGCTGCTGTTCTTCAATTACGCGGATTGGAGCAGAAGCGGGAATCAGAACAGAAGCGTCTCGGTATGGAAGGATATACGTTCCGGCAGATTTTGGAATGTGTTCCGGAAGACGCGGCTGCTATCCTGAATCCTTTGTTTGACCAGTTAGCAGAACGGGTCCGCACTTTCCAGTCAGTCAGCGCAAGCGCAAGGGATATCATTGAAGTGAATCTTCATGTGATACAGCGTGCGTTAGTTGCAGAAGGCCCCGGAAAAGCCACATATTCTGCTGCAGGACAAAAGAAAAATGACAACAAACGGAACAACTTTACCAGTCGTTCCATTTAATACCTGTGCGAAGCCTTTGCCCCAGATGAGCGGATATACACGAATATCCGGCTTAGATATGGCGGATATGGCTTGCGGATAGCTCAGAAGGAGGAATTGCTATGATACGCTCTACGTTTGCCGGTTTCACCACCGCACAGCTTGGTATGGCTGCCAGCCAGCGTGCTCTGGATGTTGTCGGTCAGAATATTACGAATATTAATACCCCTGGATACACCAGGCAGCGTCTTGACCTTGCCAGCCTGAATACCCAGAAGGGTGACTTTTACAGCGCCAAGTCCAACATCAAGGTTGGTTTCGGTGTTGAGATGACAGCGGTTTCCCAGTTACGCGACCCGTTTCTGGATGCCCAGTACCGCTCCCAGATCAGCAAGCTGGGAACGACGGACGCACATGCGGCCGGTTTTGAACAGTTGACTCCCATTTTTGACGAGGCTACGATGGAAGGTGTGCGCGCCGCTTTCATCTCCCTTACCAGTTCATTGAGTACACTTTCTACTCAGGTTGGCAATCAGGAGCATGATACGATGGTGCGCTCCAATATGCAGATTCTTCTGAATCTGTTCCGTGAGAACTCCGTCAAGCTTCAGGATGTCAGGGAAGATATGCAGATGGGCTTTAAGACTACCGATATCGAAGACTTAAACCATATGCTCAAGAATATTTCCGAGCTGAATAAAAGTATCAAGAGCAGCCATGTTCTTGGCAATCCGGCTCTTGAGTTACAGGATCAGCGGAACACGCTGTTAGACGAACTTGGAAGTTATCTTCCAATCTCTGTAAAATATAAGAACCAGGAAGTCGGACCGGGACAGTACGTAGAAATCTTGAATGTAGACTTCACAGATATCGAGGGTAAAAAGCACTCCCTGATTTCAGACAGTTTATATGCCCAGTTCGATGTGGATGTCGATCACGAGCCGGTATCCCTGACCCTTTTTGAGGCAAAAGGCGCAACTACAGACGTTACCGATATTTTGGGCTCCGGTACTTTAAAAGGGACTCTGGATTTCCTGAATAAATCCGGAGATTTCGACGGAACGGACTTCAAAGGGCTTGGTTATTATGAGAAGGTACTGGATTCTCTGGTGAATACCTTTGCTACGGAATTTAACAAGGCGAACACGGTATTGGATGCCAACGGCGATCCAACGAATATGTTAGATGCAGACGGCAATGTCGTTGAGACCTTTGATAAAGACGGGAATCCCCTTTATGCAAGGGATAAGAACGGAACGCTTCTTGACGGCTCTAACGGAACGCAGAAGGTATATCAGTATCCCCTATTTGAAACCAGCGACGGCTCTGCGGAGTTTACCGCTTCCAACATTAAGATTGCAAGCGGATGGGCGAACGGAAGCTACGGTATCCGTCCTTCCAACAATTATGTGACGGTAGACAAGGAAACGGGTTCTACCGCCAACGAGAATGTCCTGAATATGGTAAAGCTGCTGGAAAAGAATATCTCATTCTCCGCCCCGAATTCTGCCGGCAATAACATTACTTTCTACAAAGGAAGTTTTCATGATTGTTTTGCCAACATTGAGGCAACACTTGGTATTGACTATAAATCAGCCCAAACCATGCTGGCGAATCAGATTTCGGTTCTGAACCAGACATCCAATTCAAGGGACGCTGTATCCGGCGTGCAGTTGGATGAGGAAGGCATGGATTTGCTGCACTATAATCAGTCATACAGTGCGGCGGCAAGATTTTTGACAACATTGGACGAAGCTCTTGACAAATTGATTAACGGCACAGGCGTAGTCGGAAGGTAACAGGAGGTATAACATGAGAATTACTACGAATCAGATATTAAGGAATTACAAATCGAATCTTGCGACTTCTCTTACGAATCTGGACAGCGCAAGAGTCAAGGTAATGACCGGACGGAAATTTAACGCAACGGCAGAAGATCCTGCCAGCGCGCTGCGTGCTTCTGTTCTGGAGCGTAAATATGTCAGAAATAACGATTATCTGGAGCTGGTAAAAGACGTACAGTCTTTTCAGGATGCCCAGGAAGATGCGGCGATGCAGCTTAACACGATTGGAAAACAGCTGAGCAAGCAGTACGGTCTGGAAGCATTAAACGGAACCAACGGTTCTCTTGAAACCAGACAGACCTACGCCGACGCATGGCGCGGCTCTCAGGAGAGTTTCCTCCTGAGCCTGAACGCAAGCTATGAGGGGAAATATGTATTCGCCGGCAGCGACGGTCAGAAACCGCCCTTTAAGCTTGGCAAAGATAATGCCGGTAATCAGGCTTTGTTCTACCGGAACGTAGACGTCACAACCGGTCTTCTCTATGATGACGATGGAAACCTTGTCAATGGCGACGGTGATCCAGCGAATGCTGCGGATCGGCTGAAAAAACTGTCGGAAGATTCTGTTTATGTTGACTTGGGATTCGGATTGAATATCAACGATGATTTTACCATTGATTCATCCAGCGCATTCAATACCAGCCTTCCCGGCATTAATCTGGTAGGTTTCGGCAAGTATGACGACGGCGATCCGAAGAATATGATTCTGTTGATGGGAAAGATCGCGGACGAATTAGATAAACCTGATTTTGATTATGACAAGTACAAGGATCTCCTGGAAAAATTTGACGATGGACGCAACGACGTACTGGAAGCCGTAACGACCCTTGGTACGCAGACAGAATTCCTGACCACTACCAAAGACAGGTTAGAGACAAACGAGATCAGCCTTGCTACGCAGATTGACAACGTTGTGAATGTTGACATGGCAGAAGCTATCATGAATTTTTCTTGGGCGCAATATGCTTACAATGCATCGCTCAAGGTTGGCAACAATATATTGACACCATCATTTATTGATTTCATGAAATAATAAAAAGCATAGGAATGAGAAAGGAGGAAGTCTTTTATGAATCAACTCATCAGAATTACAACAGTCCCCATTCAATATGAGCTGAAAGTCAACAATGCCCGGCTGGAATATTCCAGAGCGAAGGCAGAGTTGGAGATCAGCCGTAACGACGGCGGGCTATCGATCAAGAGTCGTCCTGTAAAACTGCACCTGGATTCTTCTGAGGCAAGGAATTCGGTTGTGCCTACCACGGCCAGAAGCGTTGCCCAGACAGCACAGGCAGGAAAAGAAGCCGCTTACAGCGCAACGGCACAGCTCGTACAGGAAGGCAAGCTTCTGTTAAAGGCAGATATCGGTCAAGATGTAATCGGACAGATCATGCAGCAGAGAACAGCTCCTGCTACCGGAGAATTCCAGCTTGGATTCACCCCTTCTGCCCCTGTAGATATCAACTATGAAGCTGCTGATTTGACGATCAATTATGAGATGGATAAGTTGAATTTTGACCTGAAGGTAGCAAACGGCAATTTTGAATTTATCCCGGGCAATATTGAGATGTCCATCACTCAGCATCCCGATGTTGTCATCGAATATATTGGCGGACCGCTCTACGTACCGCCGAGCGCTGATCCGAACTATGAACCAATAGACGTAAGGGCTTAACAAAGCCCTTACTTTTTCACATATTATTTTTGGAGCATACACTGTAGGACAGCCCCCTATTGCTTGGTACACTCTTACTGAGTTACTTTGTTGGACGTAGTCCACCCGCCCGCAGAGCATGATTACGGTGTGCCCTTGGGTATACCTTATCGGACGATAGTCCGCCCTCAGGGCATTTATTTCGGGATGTCTTTTGGGTATTCGTAATCCTTAGGAGGTATAATACGTTGAATATAAATGCTAAATATTTCGGATCTGTTTCTTATGAAGAAGCAGATTCTATTCACATCATCAATGGACTGATTGGCTTTGAAGCCCACACGCAGTATCTCCCCATCCCGTTCCAGGAGGAAGATGATTCCATGATTTCTCTGCAATGTCTGGATGACGAGACGCTTTCGTTTATACTGATGAATCCATTCGGGTTGTTTCCCGACTATGCTCCCGCTCTTTCCAAACAGGATCTCCGGGAACTAGACGCGGACTCTCCCGAAGATATCTCATATTATGTAATCAGCGTGATCCGCGATTCCGTTGCGGAATCCACAGTGAACTTAAAAGCCCCGCTTGCCGTTAACGCATTGAACCGCAAGGCAAAACAGGTCATTCTGGATCAGCCTGAATACACCTTCCGCCATGCGCTTGGTGATATTGCCCATAAGGAGGATTAATGTTATGCTTATACTGCAACGCCGGAAAGGACAATCCCTCTCCATTAACCACAATATCACATTGACTGTCGTGGATGCCGGAACTGACTGGGTGAAGCTTGCGATCGACGCTCCTAAGGAGATTCCGATTCTCCGGGCAGAGTTAAAGGAAGCTGCGGCAGAGAACCAGAAAGCTTCGGAAACAGCCTCACGTCAAGTCCTTGAGGCTATTCTTAAAAAGCGATAGGTAAATTATGGTTCCTCCTTTAATTATATATATATTAAAACGGGTCTGGCGGGAAATACGATATTTCCCACCAGACCTATCTTATTCTCGGCTACGCCGAACAATCAATAAATTCCACCGACGTGACAGGCGCCGACATCACTTCTACGCTCACCCCTGCGGACGCCGTACCTCCCAACACAGACGCAATCTCTGCAGATAACGCCGTAGGCGACAGCGAATCCACATATTGCTCTGCCATCTGCTTAAACTGCTCGTCGTTCATGGAAGAATTGGGCGTCACATCATCCATATGTGCCGTCGCTGTCTGGCAGTGTTCCTGCCCCATCCTCGCCTTCTGCTTGCGCTTCAATTCCTGCGCTAACTGAAGCGCAAGCTTATCCTTCATCTTCCGCTCTGCCGCCTTCTCCCGAAGCCTTAAATTCTCTTCCTTGTGAAGCCTTGCAATCTTAATATTGCCGCTCTGGATTACGGACTTAATCTTCCGGACTATCCTTGCCGCCTCCGCCGGGTCAGACACTTGAGACTTCACCCTCTGTATCTCCCCATACTTCGCAGAAATCAACCCCTTTACCGAGGTCACATTCCTTGCGCTTGCCAGCCGCATCATGCTCGACGTATGGGAATAGCTGTAAGAGTTGACCTTAGGGCTCTTCTTCTTCGCATAGAAGGAGGTAGACTTCTTATCCCGCCACCAAGTCGGCTGGGTGCTTTCGTCTTTCTTCTGCATTGCCGTCCACTTGGATACCTGGCCGTCTTCGCCAATTACCAGCCCCATGCCTACCAGTTCCTTATTTTTCAGCAAGGCTTCTACATTCGCCGACTTCTGATATTGATCCATATGGTTCAGAATATTCTCCACATGCTGGCGCAGATTCTCATCTGTACTCATCTTCTCTAACAGCTCTTCGGAAATCGCCACATTATTCGTTCCTGTCTGTCCTGCCCCATACTGTGAAATCTGCTGATGGTTCTCAAATGAAATCACGCTAAAATTAATATTCTTATAGGTCTGCTTCAGATACTTTATCATAGATGCCGCATCCGTCTGGGCAGCCGCCGTATTATTTTCAACACTTTTCCGGGAATCCATCTGGTAGAGTGCAACCTTGGGATCTGAGTACGCTTTGCTGTTCGTTACTTTCATAGATATCCCTCTTTTCTTTTTCCGAATAACCTCATGCTATACTTGTAATATCGGCTGAAAACCTTGCTTTCATAATAGAATAAACCATCGTTTTCAGGTTGACAAATCTCTATAAATCCGCTATGTTTGATAAAGCATACCCAAGGGCACACCGTAATTCATGCCCCTATGGGGCGGGCGGACTCCGTCCGTTAAAGTATACCCAAGGGCACACCGTAATTCATGCCCCTATGGGGCGGGCGGACTCCGTCCGTTAAAGTATATAATAAGGAGTACAGTAAATGAAATCACTAATTTTAGCAGAAAAACCTTCCGTCGCCCGTGACATTGCCCGTGTGCTGAACTGCCGCAAGAATCTATCCGGGGCCATCGAAGGGAGCCAGTACGTCGTCACATGGGCGTTAGGGCATCTCGTCACTCTGGCAGCTCCCGAAGAGTACGATAAGAAATTCAAAGAATGGAATCTATCCTACCTGCCCATGATTCCCAGGAAATGGGAACTTATCGTAATCAAACAGACGGCAAAGCAATACCACAACGTGAAATCCCAACTGTTCCGCAAGGATATCGGTGACATCATCATTGCCACAGACGCCGGGCGGGAAGGGGAACTGGTGGCCCGCTGGATTCTGGAAAAGTCCAACTGCCAGAAACCAGTGCGAAGGCTCTGGATTTCGTCTGTCACGGACAAGGCAATCCGGGAAGGCTTTTCACACTTAAAGGACGGACGGGAGTACTTAGACTTATATCACGCGGCAAGAAGCCGCGCCGAGGCGGATTGGCTGGTGGGAATCAATGCCACCCGCGCGCTGACATGCAAATACAACGCCCAGCTCTCCTGCGGACGTGTCCAGACCCCGACCCTTGCCATCATCGCAAGGCGTGAGGAAGAGATCCGCACGTTCCGCCCGGAGGAATATTATGGGCTTACCTGCACTGCCGGAACGGTCAAGTGGGCATGGCAGCATCAGAAAAACAAAAGCACACGTTCCTTCCATAAATCCTTTATTACGGATTTACACACGAACCTCAAAGGGCAGTCCCTTACCGTCACAGACGTACAAAAGTCTGCGAAAAAGACGTTTGCACCCGGCCTGTATGACCTGACGGAACTCCAGCGTGATGCGAACCGCCGCTTTGGATTCTCTGCCAAGGAAACCCTGAATATTATGCAGCGTTTATACGAAAACCACAAGGTACTCACCTACCCCCGCACAGATTCCCGCTATATTGGAGAAGACATCGTCCCTACCATAAAGGAACGGCTGAAAGCCTGCAATGTCGGACCGTATAAAAAACTCATACCACCGCTTTTAAAAACGCCCGTCAAGACCAGCAAATCATTTGTGGACGGCAAGAAGGTCAGCGACCATCACGCCATCATTCCTACTGAAGAACCGGCATTACTTGAGCATCTGAGCAATGAGGAGCGCAAGATTTACGATTTGGTGGTGCGGCGTTTCATCAGCGTCCTCTATCCTGCATTTGAGTACGAGCAGACCACGCTGAACGCAGCAGCCTGCGGACAAAGTTTTATCGCAAAAGGGAAACGGATTCTCGCACCGGGTTGGAAGGCTGTTTATGAAACAGATGATTTTGATGACGAAGAAGAAGATTCTGGATTCCAGACATCCGGCCAGTCTTTGCCGCCCCTGAAAAAGGGAGAGCTGCTGCCGATTTCCAATATTTCCGTCCAGACTGGAAAGACGAAGCCCCCGGCAAGATTTACCGAGGCGACTCTGCTGACTGCCATGGAGAACCCTGTCCGGTATATGGAATCCGAAGACGCCAAGGCAAGGAAGACTCTCGACGAAACAGGAGGATTAGGAACGGTCGCCACACGGGCCGATATTATCGAAAAGCTATTCCATTCCTTCCTGATTGAGAAAAAAGGAAATGAGATTCTCATCACCTCTAAGGGGAAACAGCTCCTTACGCTGGTTCCCGAGGATTTGAAAAAGCCTGAGCTTACGGCACAATGGGAGATGCAGCTTGCCGATATCGCCAAAGGCCGCCGCAAGGAAGGAGCATTTCTGAAAGAAATTCAAGGGTACACCGACGCATTGATTGAAGAAATCCGCTCTGCAGACGGCTCATTCCGGCATGACAATCTGACCAATACCAAATGCCCACGCTGCGGGAAACGGATGCTGTCCGTGAATGGAAAGAATGCACGGCTACTGGTATGTCAGGACCGGGAATGCGGCTACCGGGAGACGGTGGCGCGGCTAAGCAATGCACGATGCCCGAATTGCCATAAGAAAATGGAACTAATCAAGAAAGGGGACGACGAGACATTTGTCTGTGCCTGCGGATACAAGGAGAAGCTCTCTGCCTTTAAGGCGCGGAGGGAAAAGGAAGGCGCGGGAGTCACCAAGAAAGATGTTCAGAAATATCTGAAAAAGCAGAAAGAAGAACCCATTAATACTGCATTTGCAGATGCATTGTCGGGAATAAAATTGTAATAGCAGGCTCCCTCGCCGGACGTATCCATTATCCGTCCGACGAGGGATACCCAAGGGCATGAATTACGGGATGCCCGAATAGGTATGCTTTTGCAGAATACAAAGCCCCTCCCATTCCTACCACCCGCCTTTAAAATATTTTATTTACTCCTTCAACTTCTTATAATAGGTATCCGCCATATAAAGCGCCGCCGCCGGATTATGCCCCAGCACACGGTCCTTGGTCTCCGAATACTTGTAGAACAGGCTGTCATGGCCCACGCACAGTCCCACAACTACGTTGAGGTCTGTCTTCGCATGGTTCAGCATCTTTGCCTGCAAAATAGGATTGCACATATTAAGCCCGATTCCATTGCATTCTTTTGGAATCCCGACAGAAGATTTCGGCGTCGCCCCCGCCTTACACGCAATTCCAAAGACCTCAAACCCGTGGTTTCTCATAATAGACGCCAATGTACGGCTCTCCTTCAGAAGCCCCACGCAGGTCGCGATTCCAATCTTCTTCGCCCCAATCTTCCGGGCAAATTCCATGATTTCCTCAACTCTCGTGTATTGGCAGTAATGCTCATACTCCACTTCTGCCGCGGCAACCATCGTCTTATGGTTCTCTTCCTCTTCATAACACGCCATTGCCTCCTGATACACCTCTGGATTCATGTTCGTAGTCAGACAGAATTCGGGATAAGATTTATCCATCTTATCACAGTTCTTTACGGCACAGTCAATACATGACCTTTCTTTTACTAAATTTTCGTTACTCATCTTCTTCCTCCTTCTCACAATTCAAACCTGATTGACCACATTATCTAACTTCACTATGGTAATAAGCCACAATCAAATCCACCATACGGTTATAGCTCTTCACGCCATCTTTCTGTCCATTTGCTTTCAAATATGTATCATTGACCTTATTCGAGACTTCCGCTATAGCGCCGTCATATTTTGCCCAAAATTCCCGGTTCAGCCTAAGGTCAGCCTCCGCCTCCGGCGGCAGAGTCCCCCGCACCTCCTTCCATGCATCGTAATCCGTCTTATACAACACATTCATGCACTGTATCCAACCCGACAGATACCCGCTGTATGCAAATGCATCTTCCCCCGATTTACTGCAAGCCAGAAAAGCGATAAAATTCGCCTCCTGCTCCTGCATAAATCCCCGCAGATGGGACAACTCGTGGCATGCAGTAAACGGAATCACATAGTCCTGCACATCCCCGTTATAATTTGCCTCAATTGTAAAGGGTGAATAGACTCCTGTTAGATTCTGGATTGAAAGAATACATGAATTTACCAGCTCCTTAGGCTTTGGGAAATATCCGGTAAGCTCCGGATACTCTTGGGAAAGTCCCTTCATCGCCTTCACTGCATTTTCTTCTGCCGGGATGTTAAGCTCCATACCGCCATCCTCGCCCCGCTCTACTTTGCCGCTTAAACCGGCGATTTCACCGGTAAGCCAAATGCACGCCTCCTCTAATTCTTCAGAAGAATATTCCTCTGTCCGAATCCCTGAACTGCTTGAAAATGATTCGCGCTGATAATTGATTCCACAATTTACCACGTAGAGGAAACACAGGACTGCCGCCAGCAGGAACAAATCCAGAAACCCACTGTACAGGCTTCTCCTGCCTGTCTTTCTTACAATTCTCCCGGCTATCCATATGACTGCCCCTATCAGCAAGAGGTACAACAACATTTCCGACACGGAAAATGGGAAATATCCCATCAGCCTGCCAATGCTCCCTACCCACAGCGGGTAGATATGTGTACTGTACCACTGGGCAAAACTGCTCAAAAGCCTTGCCGCCGCACTTAAAACCAGCGCAGATATCCATAACACGATACTGACCGCCAGCTTTATATTATCTTTTTTAGAAATCCTGCTATCGTTCATCTTCTTCACCATATATCTGCAAAAACAGACGCCGCACTTTATAATATAAGTCTAACAATCCCCCTCCTTCTTGTCAAGAAAGAGGGGGATTGTCAGCAATACCTTTTATTTCCTAATCTATGCCCGTCCCGTCAGAACCATTCTCCTGCCAAGCAGATATCCGCCCGGCGCCTTCGCCATCTGCGAAATCTGCTCCATGAACATATCAATCTGCAAATTCCGGTTTGCATTTAACTTTTCCTTGATGGAGGAAAGGAAACTATCCTTACTGCTTTTATCCGTCCCGGAAAATGTACGGTCCAGCTTTACCTGATATAATTTTTCATACTGCTCATCCTGATACTTTTGGTATCCCGGCCTGCCCGCAACAACAAGGTCAATATTTTTAAGCATCCAACGCATCAAAAACATCGCCGATTCCCCCGTATCCTCTCCGGAAGCGTTCAGCATCTTCTGATACTCTGCATACGACTCAGTATCGTACATTTCCATTGCATATCTGACCTCTCCCCTGCTGTCCTCATGTACATAACCATTTCCATCCAGACCGATTGCATGCTTTACCTGATACTCCATCTTACAGGAGCCAACCCGCTTGCCTTCCATGCCGATTCTGGCAATGGAACGCATGGCATCCATAAAAGAACCTCTTGAGCGCTCATCCATGAACTGATTCGCAAGATACTCCGCCTTCTCGACGCCCAAACTAATCCGCGCCAGCCGGTCCGTCTCCTCCACCCCATGTACATTGTTGGGGAGGAAATCACTCCGTATAATATCATAGACGCTGTCTTTCAACTCCTGGCTCTTGCCTCTCAAAGCATCTGTAATCGCATTGTCAATCCTTGCATACCCTGTATGAACCGGTCTCACCGGTCCATACTCAATCACTACCGGAGACGGCTTGGACGGCGCAGCAACAGACGTGTCTTTGGGGAGCGCAAGCGGCGTATCATTCATCGGTTTCACAGATGGGAAATTCTTCCGAATCTGTTCCATCTGTGCGGAAGAAATCTTATCCATCCACGGCGTGAGCGGCTGATATCCGATGCCATGAAAACAGGTACATTGGCTCATAGTTACGACCTCCTTCTATCAAAATCTGTCTCTGCCAGAACATAATCCATATGATACATATATAATATATCGACGGGTATCTGCGGAACGATAACTTAATATAATGTATTTTTATAAAGCAAGAGGTAATAACATGGGCATTCCATCATTTTCCTCCGGCTTTCCGCTCCTTCCATACCTTCGCCAGAATATCTTTCAACACCAGAAATGCATCCATTTCTGAATATCCATACTCCGCTTTTAGTTCGTCTATCATCACACCAAGGCGCACCTCGTAATTAGGCGTATTGACTTCCTTCTGATAGCTAAGCAAGATGGGGTACTTCTTTCCCCATGCGCTTGTCCAGTCGATTTTCTCCTCGGTTTCCTGGCTCGTCCGCTGGATTGCCTCCTGAATTTCCCTGATGTCAATATCAAAATCAATCAATTCGTCCAGTGACAGGTTGTAAAGTAACGCCATCTTCTTGGACTGGCGGATATCCGGAAGCGTCTCATCTGTCTCCCATTTGGAAACGGTCTGTCTGCTCACTCCTAACCGCTGTGCTACCTCTTCCTGTGAAAGCCCGCATTTTTTCCGTGCATGGAATAAACTGTTACCTAAGTTCATATGGTTCTCCTCTCTTGTTTTGTTGTAAAACAAGTATACGGCGGGAAGACAGAAAATACCACCGCTTTTATCTTGCAGTTCTGCACGTTTTCTTAACATTTCTATACCGACTTTTTAGTTAAACTGCATAAATCTTATCCTGCGGATCATATAATGCGCTGCTAAATCTGCTTCCTATCCACTTGCTATTTCCACCATCACATGATAGTATTAAACCGTATTTCATAACTGTTCAGAGAGGTATGGTGCAAAAAATGAGCAGATTCTTCAATATCAATGGCGACTGCAAACCAAATTATCACTATATGGTCAATATTCAGCCAAAGCTGAATGCAATCAAAAAGATGATTGACCAGGGAGAATATTTTACAATAAACCGCGCCCGCCAGTACGGTAAGACCACAACCCTTAGGGCGCTTGCACGCTTCCTGGCAGACGAATATCTGGTAATCAGCCTGGATTTCCAGATGATGAGCCATGGGGATTTTGAAAATGAAATGGCTTTTACATCCGCTTTTTCTAATGAACTACTGGACTGCGTGCCGGATATCCCCAAGGATATTGAAGAGAAGCTGTCCATGTCTGCCGGGAAATCTTTGAACAATACCACCCTCTCGGCGCTATTCAAGATTTTAAGCCAATGGTGCGGCACATCTGACAGACCAGTTGTCCTGATGATTGACGAAGTTGACAGTGCTACAAATAACACGGTATTTATGGATTTCCTTGCACAGCTTCGGGGCTATTACATGAACAGAGATATAAAACCTACCTTCCAGTCTGTGATTCTTGCCGGTGTTTACGATATCAGAAACATCCGTCATAAGCTCCGTCCGGACGAGGCACACAAGAATAACAGTCCCTGGAACATTGCTGCGGATTTTCTCATCGATATGAGCTTTTCTGCCGGAGAGATTGCGGGAATGCTTGAAGATTACGAATGCGACCACCATACAGGCATGAATATTCCGGAGATATCCGGGCTTCTCTATGATTATACTTCCGGCTATCCATTCCTGGTTTCCCGCCTCTGTAAACTTATGGACGAGAGGATTACTGTAAAAGGAGACTCCTCAAAATCTACATGGACAAAGACAGGCTTCTTAGATGCAGTCCGCATATTGCTTACGGAATCAAACACGTTATTTGATTCCCTCATTAATAAACTGGAGGATTACCCTGATCTGGAACACATGCTCCGCGACCTGTTGTTTACAGGAAAAGAAATTGCGTATGTAATCGGTGTTCGTCCGATTGAAGCCGCGCTTATGTTCGGTTTTGTAAAGGTTTCAAAGAGCCAGGTTCTGATCGCCAACAGAATCTTCGAGACCTTACTGTATAATTTCTTCCTTGCAGTCCCCTCTATGCAACAGGAGGAAATCTATGATGCCGCATTAAAAGATAAGGCAAGATTTATTGAGAATGGGCGTTTAAATATGCGATTCGTGTTAGAACGATTTGTAGAGCATTTTGATTCCCTTTACGGCGACCGTGGACAGAAGTTCTATGAAGATGACGGGCGGCGTTATTTCATGCTGTTCTTGAAACCAATTATCAACGGAACCGGGAATTGTTATATAGAAGCAGAAACCAGAAACCGGGAGCGTACCGACTTGATTATTGATTACGGCGGGGAACAATTTATTGTAAAAACCAAGCTCTGGCGCGGCGCTTCAAGGCATCAGGAAGGGGAAGCGCAGTTGGCTCGTTATCTGGAGCATCATCATTTAAAGACAGGGTATATGCTTACCTTCAATTTTAATAAAGAGAAAGAGATTGGAGTTACAGAAACTCCATACAAAGACAAACTGCTGATAGAAGCATTTGTTTAGCAGACAAAGGAGAGAACCCAGGCAATGGACACACAAACACATTTTAACAAAAATATCCTATACCTGCATATCGCCGTAATGCTCTTCGGGCTTGCAGGCGTTGTCGCACAGTTCGTAGAAGTATCCGCAGTCATGGTAGCCCTTGGAAGAGTCGTATGCTCTTCTGCATTACTGCTGGTAATCGCACTTGTAAAAAAGGATAGATTGCGGCTTGATTCCAAAAAAGACGTCTTTCTGATTATTCTCACAGGCGCAGTCATGGCTGCCCATTGGACGACCTTCTTCCAGTCCATCCAAGTGTCAACAGTGGCAATCGGGACAATCACATTCTCCACATTCCCACTGTTCCTGACATTCCTAGAACCAGTCGTATTCCATGAAAAGATACGAAGGCAGAGCATTATCAGTGCGGTGATTCTGTTCATCGGCGTACTCATTACCATACCAGAATTTTCTATGGCGAACCATACCACCATCGGTATTATCTGGGGGATGATATGCAGCCTTACCTATGCGGTCCTGACGCTGGCAAACCGATATTTTTCAGCCCGGTATGCCGCCCGCACCATCTGTCTCTACGAACAGGGGTCTGCCGCCATCGTGCTGCTTCCGGCGCTGTTTCTTGTAGACACAACATGGAGGGCGCAGGATTTCGCGGGAGTCGCCTTCGTGGGATTTGTCTGTACGGCTTTCGCACATTCTCTGTATGTAACCGCCCAGAAAAGTGTGAAAGCTCAGACCGCCGGGATTGTATCCGGAATGGAGACCGTTTATGGAATTGTCTATGCGCTGTTGTTCCTTGGAGAAATTCCCAGTATACGGGAACTGGTGGGCGGAGCTATTATCCTGAGCGTTGCCATGTATTCATCGTTGAAAGCAAAATAGTCTGGACAATCATCACAGGAGAGATTGAGCGAGATGAGCGGCGTCAGTTTTGGCTCTGTGAAACGATTTGAAGCTACCGGGAAAATCTCATTATTGTCTCTGACAAAGATTGCGATTGCACTTGAATGTACGGACGAAATCAAGAATATGTTCCGGCAAGTGCCTTATAAGAATATTGAGGAGGTTATCCGTGAAAACAGATAATTATTTGCATGTACGGTATAAAGATAAGAACGTCGGATTACCCGGTATTGTAAAAGCCAATACCGGGCAACTCAAAAAATTCTCTTGCCTTCTCTCAGACTGACTGGTGATATCTCTGAAATACTAAATCTCTTCCGTCCACTTTTCTATCCTGCAAGTATGCTTTTTATTCTTAGTATCATAAGAAATTCCAACCAAAAGCACATTCCCTCCATAGTCTCGAAAAACTTGCGGATAATTATTCTTTTTAATCTGTTGAATCGCACCATCCTTCGTCTTATTCCATTTTAATTCAATCAAAAGTACAGGCAAAGAAGATCCCTTTTTCGGAATATAGACTACATCCGCATAACCAATCCCTGACGCCAGTTCTTCCACTTTCATATATTCATCCATACAACTGATATACGCAAATCGTATTGTACTCCTCAAAGCCTGTTCATTATTGTAGAAAACAGGCGCTGTCCCCGCACTGTGTGCCTCCTCAATCGCTGCCGCAACTGCTTCTTCATCCATACTTAACGTCTGTTCCAGAAGGAAATCGGAATTCCTTATCAACTTCCCAATTTCCTGATGCCTGCCAGTCGATACGGCACGTACAAACTCCTGTCTGACTTCTTCATTTGGAATAAAAACACGCTTTTCATTGGCATCATACGCAAGATAACCCAAATGCACCAACAGCGTAAGGACATCATCCTTCCTTTTTATCGAAGTCATATCATTCTGGAATGTTCCCGTATCTATCTTCAGGTGCGCTCCTCCAAGCATCTGAACAATCGCCTCTTTCAGACCATCTTCATCCAAGTCAATATAAATCTTCAATGATTCATACGTTTCGGACTGCGTCCAATAGTTCCCTATCCTGTTTCTTGCCAATGCATCCATGACCGATTTTGGACTGTAAACGTGCGTATTATCTCCCAGTACATACCCATCATACCACTCACATATTGCAGAAAATCCCAAGTCTGATTTCTGGCATAATCTATGGACTTCATCCTCCGTAAATCCCATATATTCCTCCAATGGTTCCGGCTGGATCATGGTATATTCCCTAAAATCGGTCATTGCCGACTGCGTACCGTATTTTTTAATCGGCAGGATTCCCGTCATATAGGCTGCTTCTATCATCTTGTCTGTATGGCCGCTGCTTTTGAACAGACCTCGCAAAAGCTGGATATACTGTTCGTGTAACCTATGGTCATCCCTCGCCTCACGGAATAACGCATCCCATTCATCAATGATGATAATAAATCGTTTTCCGGTCGCTTCATGAATCCTGGCAATGGTTTCCGGCAATGTCTGTTCCTGTTTTACATCAGTGCAGAGTTCCCGAAGCTCTTCCACTACTTTCGCCTGTAGATTTGACACTGTATCCCTGATATTCTCTGTTATAGAAATAAACCATGTAATATCAAGGTAAATCACATCATGCCGGTTCAAATGTTCTTTATAGGAACAGTCCTTTGCAATCTTATAACCTGCAAACAAACTTCCAGAATCACAGCTTTTATCATAATAAGCACACAACATTTGAGCGGCATAGGATTTACCAAAACGGCGCGGTCTGCTGACACAGGTAAGTTTTCGTTTCGTTCCCAACGTACTGTTGATAAATGAAATCAATTCCGTTTTATCTACATAAGTGTCACGGACAGCGGCGGCAAAGCCTGCATTACCAGTGTTCACGTAGTTTCCCACAGGATATCCCCCTTTCCATAGTCATCTCTACATACATTTTTAATTTACATCTGTCAGCCGTAACTTTTTCAGAAAATCTGCCGCCATCATGGAACACTGTGTCTCGCACCCCTGATACGAACCGTAAAGAAGATGGTTGATTATCTCATTATAATTACAAGTTTCTAAAGAGACTCTGTTAAATCTATAATTTTTCTCACTTGATTTACCATAATCCTCTTCTAATCTCTCCATATCCGGTTCCAGAATGTATGAAAGCACGTTTCCCTGTCCGTCAAATGCAAGTGTATACTTTTTTACCGGAGGATAAAAACCGGCTAGCGTACTCTTCGTATTTTTATAATCAGCCAATACCGTATATACCTTTTCTCTCAATACAGTATCGCTATTCATTCTATATAAGACTTCACAAGGAATGGTACATTCGTCTTTACTATCCGATACATTTACTTTGATGTTAAATTTATTATATATATCTGTTTTGACATCCTCAATCGCCGCTTCTTTTAAAAAATCATTAAAAATATTATCTGTTCTATTTAATTCGGCTGCCGTTTTATCACAATTTATGACATTGTTATATAATATCGATAATATATCTATTGCCCCAACATCCATATCTACGGTTCCTCCCTAATTCAAGATTTTCTCTGCCATTATTATATCACTCATTGACTGCCGTCACAATTTATATTTTCCGCATATATCTTTATTGGCGCATAACCTTGCTTTACACCGCAAGATATGCGCCACCCCCAAAGAACCGTTATAAACAATCAAGCCCCTGCCCCAATCATCTTCCCTAACTGTTCCACAATCCCCATATTCCCATTCACCGATATCTCCCCGACCTTCTCGCAGATCCGCTCCAGATACTCCAGCTCCTTCAGCTTATAAAGCGTCTTATTCTCATCCATCAGCTTCGCCGTATTGAGCAGCGACCGGGTAGAAGCAACCTCTTCTCTCCGTGAAATCACATTTGCCTGCGCCGTCTTCTCCGCCACAAGGACGGAGTTCATAATCTGCCGAATCTCCCCTGGCAGTATGATATCCTTAATCCCGGTCGTCAGGAAATTCACACAGAACATCGTCTCCCGCGCCTTTAAAGCCTTATAGATTTCCTTAGAAATCTGTTCTTTCGACTCCAGAAGCTCATCCAGCTTATAATTCCCCACAATCTCCCGGATAACTAACTGCACCGCCGAGTAGAGCGGTCTTTTCAGCTCCGAGACTGTTGCCGCAAATTCTACGGCATCGCGAATCTTATACATACAGGACACGTTCATACGGATACCAATCTTGTCTCTGGTAAGAATCTCCTGCCCCACGATATCAAGCTCCTGCTGCCGCAGATCGAATACGCGATATGTCACGCTGCGGGCATAGTTCCAGAAACGGTACACCCCCTTTGAAGCTGATTTCTGGAGTACATTGTCATAATACACAAGCCCCGTCTCCCCCTCTCCTACGGACATCTCCGTATAAAGATTCATAGGAACCAATGACAGCATCTGCTTTGAAACATCCTCTCCAATCTCCGTCTCCGCCATAGAGACAATCTTTATCTCATACTTGTCAAATACATTCCAGAATGTATATTCCTTCCTATTAGCAAATGACGTTAATTTTCCGTTTATGTAAATAAACCCTACCGAGCCGTCCGGGATCTCCGCGTGCAAGGTTGCCCCAAGGAATGCAGAATCTCCTGCCAATACCTGATACGGTACTTCCATGTAATCGACCTCGCCGGACATTTCCTCGATTTCAACACTGTAGCCCAGCATTTTAGAAAAATGATATGTACCGGATGTAATCATTTTCTGAAATACGCCGTCCTTTAACACAAATCCTGCCTGATTATCCTTAATCATATACTTCATATCACATTCCTCCTAACTATTGTGTGCCATTGGGTATACTTTTATCCCTCGTTCATTGACCTGCTGCGGAAGCCCGGGGCTGCAGTTAGTCCGAAAGAAGGGCATCTGCTGTTCTTCCATTCTGGCTGCATTTCCCTTTACTCCATCCTGCCGTTGACAACCGTCAGCCATTGACATATGCTGTGTCCCCACCTCATACATCAATCCCGGCAGAACCGAAAATCCCCCTGTCCCTCTGCTTCACGAGGCAAATGCACATAAGCAGCACACTTACCTCGTTATCTGCGGAAATAACCGCCATACATTCCAGACAGGAGGCAGACTTACAGGCTGCAGGCCAATCCGCATCCTGTGCGCGAACTCGGGATAAAAGTATTCTTGAGAGCGGAATCGAACCGCAGACTATTGAAAGTCTTTGCCATTTTCATGTGTGCTCTACCTCTGAGCTACCATTTACATGGGAGGGGTTTGAACCCTCGACAGCACATCCTCCTTAACAGTAAGTTAAGACATGAAATATTTATGGTATACCTGACAGCACGCTGCAGGCACCGCCGGGCAGGGAGTAACTCCCGATACCCGCGCGCAATAAATAATTCCCCTATCCCTTCACGACGCCTACCGTCTTCAATTTTCTGACTGGCGTGACCAGATCCATTTGCTGCTCCATGACCTGATCGATATCTTTATAAGCAAACCTGCACTCTTCTGCCACGTCGTTTTTCTTGCGTTTCCCGAGCACAACGCCCTTCTCCTTCAAATCCACCATAACCTTCTCTGTACTGAATGCTTTCATGGCCCCTGACCTTGAGTAACTTCTGCCCGCCCCATGGGAAGAGGTGCAGAAGGATAAGGGATTGCCTTTCCCTTCCACCACATAGCTGTAGGAGCCCATGGCGCCAGGGATTACGGCAAGCTCTCCCTCCCTTACTCTGGTAGCGCCTTTCCTGTGTACCCAGACATTTTCTCCATAGTGGTTCTCTAATGCGGCATAGTTATGGTGACAGTTAATCTCTTCCCCGAATTCCACGGTCAGCCCTGTATGCTTCTCAATCGTTTCTTTCACGATTGCACAGGTCTTCTCAAGCATACGCTCCCGGTTCTCAAAAGCGTAATCCATCGCCAGATTCATCCAATGAATATACTGCTGCCCCTCTTTTGTCCCAACCGGAAGGAACGACAGATGATACTCCTCTTTTACTTCACTGTACCATCTCCGGTTTAGCTCTGCTGCTTTCTTGTGAAAATAATCACATATTTCCTTCCCCAGATGGCGGCTGCCGGAATGTATCATCAGGCACAGATACCCCTCCTGGTCTTCCTGCAATTCTATAAAATGATTTCCTCCTCCAAGGCTTCCCACCTGATAATACCCGTCCTCGATAAGCGGCAGGAGTTCCTCGTTCTTCTCATACTTCTCTATCTCCTGTTTTGCCAGGTCCAGCACAGCCGACGCCTGAGGTTCTCTGTAACGCTCAGTGTTCAGCGGAATCGACCGCATGATATTTCCAATGACCGACTGGATGATTGTGCCGTTCCCGGTCTGAATCTCCCTGATATCCTCCACACGGATATTTGTGGAAATGTAGTCCATGCCGCAGCCGATGTCAACGCCTACCGCATTAGGAATCACCACATCCTTCGCCGCGATTACCCCGCCGATTGGCATCCCTTTTCCTGTGTGGGTATCTGGCATCAGGCATACCCATTTATGTAGGAACGGAAGCTGCGCTAGATGATACGCCTGTTCCAGGCAAGTTCCTTCCAACTGACTATCATTTTCCAACCATATTTTTATTGGAAATCTCGTATTTTCATTGCTTATCACAAACATATCATCCCCGTCCTTTCTTAAATGTATTATATCCGACATTTTCCAGATTATCATTTTAAAAAAGTTGCGAACACAATCCCACTCCCATATGATATACTAAATTCAAAAGCTACAAAAACGCAATCGTGCAAAACAAAAGGAGGAAGGAAGCAATGTCAGAATTTCAGGAATTGGTAAAAAGTTTTCCAAAGACCAGAGAATATGTCCGTGATTTTTTTGTCTACGGCTTCAAGACCCGGAACGAATTCAAAGGCAAAAGCCCCCGCACCTATGACAATGAACGCCGAAGGCTTGAGAGCTGGCTTGGTTCCTATGTCCGCAAAGACCATGTATCCGGCGGCTCCAACATTTCCCTTGCCATTGACAGCAACCTGCTGGACACCAATCCCCTGTTCCGGGTATGGAAGACCAAGAGCTTCACGGACAATGATATTGTACTGCATTTTCTAATTCTTGATATCCTTCAAGACGGACGTCCCCTGACAGCGGAAGCAATCACCGACCTCCTGCTTTCAGAATACGACGCCCTGTTCGACATCCAGACCGTCCGCCGGAAATGTAATGCCTATGCAAAAGAAGGCTTACTGGAGAAACAAAAGCTCGGGAAAACAGTGGTGTTCTCCCTAAGCCTTACACTCCCTTGTTGGCTTCGTTCCAATGAAAATATACAAGATGCCCTGTCATTTTACCAGATGGCAGAAGTCTTCGGAGTGGTCGGGAATGAATTAACGGAACAGACAGACTGCCAGAATCAGACCTTCCGGGTAAAACATAGTTTCTGCGTACATACTTTGGAGGACGAGATACTTCTTTCCCTACTGGACGCCATGAACAAAAAAGCGCAGGTAAGACTCGAGTTAAAAAGTTCCCGGACAGAAACGAAGACCACATCTGCCTGCGTCCCTTTGCAGATATTTATCAGCGCAAGAACCGGGCGCCGTTACCTGTGCGGATATGTACACAAAAGAAACCGCTTCTCCTGTTTCCGTCTGGATTCTATTAAATGCGTGACCCCTCTGGATTCCTCCCCAGACTATGACGAACTAACGGAGAAACTTGACCATAACCGGAAGTATCTGTGGGGCGTTTCTTTTCAAGGGGAAGAAGGACATCATCTGGATAAACTGACCATGACCATACAGGCTTTAGAGCCGACGGAAAATTATATTGTAGACCGGTTGAAACGGGAGGGCAGAGGCGGAAGGGTCACAAGGATTGCCCGGAACGTCTATCAGTACGAGACAGAAGCCTTTGACTGCAACGAAATGCTGCCCTGGATCCGTACCTTTATCGGAAGGATACTGGAACTTAGGTGTACGGCAAAATCCGTAGAACAGAGGTTTTACCGGGACTTGCAGGAAATGTATGAAATGTATGAGATATGATAGAAGGGCCCCTAAGGGCATCCCAGAGCGAATTAATTTCTGCACATTATACAATAAATAGAAGGAATCAACATATGGAACTATTTTCAGAAATCTACAGTTGCTATTATCAGGTAATGCGGCATATTTTATGCCGTCAGAACGCCTTGTCCATACAGGATATCTACAACCAGATAAACAGCGAAGGCTTCGGGGAAAGTATGATTTCCATCATCCCTAAGCTGGAAAGCGGCGCATGGAATCTATTTGACCGGGATGGTGAACTCTACCTTTCCAAACTATCACCCTCCTTTACCGTCCCGCTTTCCGCCCTCGAAAAATCTTACCTCAAGGCATTGCTGTCCGACCCGCGCATCGGGCTCTTTCTTGACCGTGAACAAACCGACGCCCTGAACGAAATACTAGTATCCGTAGAACCTCTCTGGCGGCAGGAACAATTCTGCTGCTACGACCGTTTTGCCGACGGTGATCCCTATCCTGTTACGTCCAAATTACTCCATACCGCCGCTAACGAAAGCCAAGCATCTGCACACAACACAGACCTTACCAGAGCCAATACGGACGAATCCGATACCATCCAAGAAAGATACCGGCAGAATTTCCGTACGCTCCTAAAAGCGCAGAAACGGAAGGCCTATGTGGAGCTTGATTATACCTCCCCCGCCGGGACGCGCGTCCATCACTACTACGTTCCCGCCAGACTTGAGTATTCTGTAAAAAATGACAAGTTCCGTCTCCTTGCCCTGAAAACTTCCAACCATAGAAGAATGCGGCTTGACATCCTGAATGTCGCCCGCATCCAAAGGGTCCGGCTTACAGACAAGACTCTAACTTCCGACATTGACCTGAATTCTCTGATTCGGAATTCTTACTACAAAGAGCCGCTGACACTGCATATTGTCAACAAACGCAACGCCCTTGAGCGCGCCATGCTGCATTTCGCCAATTATGAGAAGAACACCGCAAAAATCGGCGAAAACACATATGAATGCCTCATCTATTATAATCAGAACATGGAAACAGAGCTGTTGATTGAAGTCATGTCCTTTGGGCCTATGCTGAAAGTAATCGGCAATGAAAAATTCCTGAAAAGCCTGCAATCCCGGCTTGAGAAACAACGTATGCTG
>OFEZ01000567.1_pt1 | contig 25792 bp, 18 predicted proteins | sample 1521241 | NCBI WGS metagenome assembly OFEZ01 (sample SAMEA3504099, study PRJEB24116) | mouse gut metagenome | biome: mouse gut; feature: mouse-associated habitat; material: faeces | place: Denmark | collected 2011
AAAGTTCATCATTAGTAGTAGCTTTACCTATGAGTTATTTAGAAAAGGCACTTTTATTAGATGAAGAAGCCTCTATGATGTATTCCCATATTATTCGTAAAGATGGAAGCTTTGTGATTAGAAGTGGAAAGGGTCTTCAAGAAGATTATTTTATTCGTATTAAAGAACTCGTTTCGGAATTGAATGGAAAGACACCAGAAGATTATGCGCAAGAACTAAGGAATGTTATGGAAAAGGATGAAAATTATTCTACTTTAATTATAGTAAATGATGTATATCAGCAGCTTTATTGCTCTTCTCTTCCTAATTCAGAATGGTATTTAGTTGCCGTTATGCCTTATGGTATTTTAAATGATAATATTAGTGAATTAAGTGATATAAGACAATATGCTATATTAGAGGCTTGTGGTGTTATTATAATTGGTATTTTGATTATATTTATATTATATTTTAGAATGTCACAACAACAGTTAAAAGAATTAAATGAGGCAAAAAAGGAGGCTGTTGAGGCAAATAGAGCAAAAAGTGAATTTCTTTCTAATATGAGTCATGATATTCGTACACCAATGAATGGTATTGTTGGTATGACAGCGATTGCTATGTCAAATATAAATGATAATGCAAGAGTAAAAGACTGTTTAGCTAAAATTACATTATCAAGTAAACATTTATTGGGATTGATTAATGATGTTTTAGATATGTCTAAAATTGAAAGTGGAAAATTAACATTAAATATACATCAAATTTCTTTGAGAGAAGCAATGGAAAGTATTGTAAATATTGTGCAACCACAAATTAAGTCAAAAAATCAACATTTTGATATTTTTATACAAAAAATTCAAACAGAAAATGTACATTGTGATAGTGTACGTTTAAATCAAGTATTGATTAACCTATTGTCAAATGCTATTAAATTTACACCAGAAAATGGAAGTATTCGAGTTTATTTAGAACAAGAATCGTCACCTTTGGGAGAAAATTATGTAAGATGTCATTTTAAAGTAAAAGATAGTGGTATTGGTATGACAGAAGAATTTCAAAAAAAGATTTTTGACAAATTTTCAAGAGAACAGAAAGAACAGGTATATAAAACAGAAGGTACTGGACTAGGAATGGCAATTACAAAATATATTATAGATACTATGGGTGGCACAGTTGAATTAAAAAGCACTCCTGGAGAAGGAAGTGAATTTCATATTGTATTAGATTTGGAAAAAGCATTTACTCTTGAAGAAGATATGATTCTCCCTCCATGGAATGTATTAGTGGCAGATAATAATCAAGACCTTTGTCAAAGTGCTGTTTTCTCTTTGAAAGAAATTGGCATAAATGCAGAATGGGCTTTAGATGGAAAAACAGCAATAGAAATGGTCAAAAAACGTCATCAAGAAGATAATGATTATGAAATTGTACTTTTGGACTGGAAAATGCCTGATATGGATGGTTTGCAAACAATGCGTGAAATTAGAAAGCAAGTAGGCGATAATATCCCTATATTGATAATATCTGCTTATGATTGGAGCGATATAGAGGAAGAAGCAATAAAAGCTGGTGCAAATGGCTTTATATCAAAACCATTGTTTAAATCTAATTTATTTTTGGGATTGAGTTCTTTTATGATGAAAGAAGATACAGAAGAATCTCAAAAAAATGAAAATAAACAAAGATTTACTGGAAAACGTATATTATTAGCAGAAGATAATGATTTAAACTGGGAAATTGCAGAAGATATTCTTTCAGAAGCGGGATTTGAATTGGAAAGAGCAGAGAATGGTCAAATTTGTGTAGAGAAATTTCAACAATCTGATGTTTGGTATTTTGATGTCATATTGATGGATATTCGTATGCCCGTTATGAGTGGTTATGATGCAGCAAAAACAATTCGTGCTATGAAAGAACGTGCTGATGTTAATTTGCCTATTATTGCTATGACAGCAGATGCATTTTCTGAAGATATACAACATTCTTTAGAATGTGGCATGAATGAACATATATCTAAGCCTATTGATGTAGATAGACTGATACAAATATTAAGAAAATATTTAAAGTAAACAATTATAGATAGGAAGGTTGTTATATGAGGGAAAAAAGAAAAATTTTAATTGTAGATGATTCTGAAATGAATCGTTTATTATTGTCAGATATGCTATCTAGTGAATTTGATATTATAGAAGCAGAAAACGGTATGGAAGCAGCGGCAATATTACATAACCAAGAGCATGAGATTTCTCTTATGCTTTTGGATATTGTTATGCCAATTATGGATGGTTTTGAAATGCTTGCTGTAATGAATAAAAATGGTTGGATAAAAAGTGTACCAGTTATTATGATTTCAGCAGAAACCGTACCATCTTATATGGATAAGGCATATGATTTGGGGGTATTAGACTATATTAGTAGACCGTTTGATGAAAGAGTAGTACAGCGTCGTGTTACCAGTACAATTATGCTTGCAGCAAAACAGAAAGAATTAGCACATATGGTAACAGAACAGCTTTATGAAAAAGAAAAAGATAATAGATTAATGATTGAAATATTATCAAATATTGTAGAATTTCGTAATGGTGAAAGTGGTTTACACGTTTTGCATATTCATACACTTACAGAATTGCTTTTGAAAAAATTGATAGAGAAAACAGATAAATATAATATTTCTAAAAAAGATATTCCTTTAATCTGTAATGCTTCAGCACTTCATGATATTGGAAAAATTGCTGTACCAGGTGAAATTTTAAATAAACCAGGAAGATTGACAAAAGAAGAATTTGAAATTATGAAAACACATTCTGCCGCAGGCGCAAAAATGTTAAGTTGTATTCCTCTTAGGGAGAATGAGCCTTTAATTCAAGTAGGATATCAAATTTGTAGATGGCACCATGAAAGATATGATGGAAAAGGCTATCCAGATGGCTTAAAAGGAGAAGAAATTCCTATTGCGGCGCAAGTAGTAGCGCTGGCTGATGTTTATGATGCTTTGACAAGCAAAAGAGTATATAAAGATGCTTTTTCTCATGAAGTTGCAGTGAATATGATTTTAAATGGAGAATGTGGTATATTTAATCCCATTTTAATGGAATGTTTAACAGAAATTTCAGAAACATTGAAAAAAGAGCTAAATGAAACATCAGTAGGAAGTCACTTTGAAAAAGATTTAATGGGTACAGTAGAACAGCAAATGATGGATATGAAAGAACTGAATGTATCTGAAAGAACAATACATTTATTAGAACATGAAAGAATGAAATATCAATTTTTTGCAAATACATCTAAAGAAATACAATTTGAATATACTACTACACCAGAAATGCTTATGCTTTCTCAATGGGGAGCGGATTATTTAAGATTGCCAGAAATGATATTAAATCCAAAGGAAAGTGCTTTTGGAAGTCAAATATTTTTTAAAGATGATTTTGAACAACTTTTAAATAAACTGAAAAATACTACTCCTGAAGATTCTGTAATAAAAGAAACTTATCTTTTAAATATTAATGGTTCACAAAGATGGAGTGAAGTGATAGCAAAATCTATGTGGACAAATGAACAACCACCAAAATATGAAGGTGCGATTGGGAAAATTGTAGATATTCATGAGTATTTGGAAAAAATGAATCGTTTAGAATTAGCTATGGCGCAAGATTCTTTAACAGGTTTATTAAATCATGCAGTTGCTAAAACTAGACTCTCTGCTCTTTTATCAGCAAAAGAAAATAAAAAATATATATTGCTTTTGATTGATATTGATGACTTTAGAAAAGCAAATGACAAATATGGACATCAATCAGGAGATGAAATTTTAAAATATGTAGCAGATACCATTAAAAATAGCATTCGTAGTGCAGATATTGCAGCACGTATGGGCGGAGATGAATTTTTAATATTTATGGAATATAAAGACACTACAAAACCTCAAGTAGAAAGAATATTTAAACAATTACATGGAGAATATAGAGAATTTCCTATTCATGTCAGTATAGGAATTGCATCATCAGAAGATTGTAAACAAAGAGATTATAATACATTGTTTCAAATGGCAGACAAAGCATTATATACAGCAAAACATAAGGGAGGACATAACTATCAATATTATGATGAAACAATAGACACAATTTGGTCAACTCAAATTTCAGAACAACATAATCGTAATAATCAATAAAGTATGTTTATTAGGGGGAAATGAAATGACAGTAAAAGAGTGCTATGAAAAATGGCTGGAGCTTCAACATGAGGTAAATGAGTTCTACTCGGACAAGCCCATGGAGAGCGTCCCACTGTCCCAACAGAAAGAGTTCCGCGCTATCCACAATGCTGTGATTCAAGCGGCGCTCCGGCTGGAGCATCTCACCTTTGAGGACAAGGGCATGGAGCGGTTCGATGAGCCGAACGATGTTTTCCAGAACGGCGAAGCCTGTGGACGGATTTGGTCGGTGGTCTGTGATGACGGCCTCCCCCTTGACCTGCGTGATGAAGGGGCAAAGCGGCTCCGCATACAGGCGGAAAATGGCGACCCCTACGCCCAGCTTTTACTGGGTAGGCTGTGCCGAGATGGCCCGCTGGTCACGCCGGACTGGTTGGAGGCGCGGTATTGGTTCGAGCAGGCGGCGCAAAGTCTGCCGGACGCACAGCACGCGCTGGGCAAATTATTGCTGACGGATGATGTGGAAGTCCATGACCGGGAGCAGGGCATCCGCTGGCTGAAGCGAGCCGCTGAGGGCGGGCACAAGTACGCCGCCTACCGTCTGGCCAAAGAATTTTTGAAGGATGGAAATGTAACGGAGGCCTTGCCTTGGCTTGCGGAGTCGGCAGAAACGGATAACCTGTATGCAGAATACCTTCTGGGCAAGCTGTATTGGGAGGGTGAAGATATCCCCCAGGACATGGGGCAGGCCGTCTACTGGCTGACCCAGGCGGCGGAGCCGGGACACGCCCATGCTCAGATTTTGTTGGAGCGGCAGGATAGATCTTCTTTGCCCTCTGCCATTCTGGCAGTGAACAGTTTGCTCCATTCGATAGGGCAGATTTTCCGGAACAACGCCCGGACGATGGACAGCACCCGCGGCCAGCACACCGACCACAAGCTGCGGCGCAGGATCCAGGAGAAGAAAATTGCCATGGGCCATAGGCCGGACAACCACGAGGAACAGGGCTGGGGCGGCATGACCATGTAAACCCACGCAAAATTTGCTGTGCCGTAAACAAGAAAACGCCTGTCTTCCCACTGTGCAATCTGCTTCATTTACGCCCTTGCTTTTCTCCAAGCTGCAATCTGGACTTCTCCCCAGCGCTTCGGTATTGTGTTGCTTGCCAACAGCACACAAAAATCTGAAGGGAGAATCATCATGAACAGAAAACGGGAAGCGATCTTCATGGGGCTCGGCATCCTCGCTGGTCTCGCCCTGAGCGGCCCCGCCGCCCAGGCCGCGGACTACCTCACCGCTCGGCCCAGCAGCCAGCCCATCTATGTGGATGGACAGCGGGTTCAGATGGAAGCATACAGCATCCACGGCAACAACTACGTCAAACTCAGGGACATCGGAAAGGCCGTGGATTTTGGAGTGATCTACGATGCCGCCACCAACTCCGTCCACATTGACAGCACCCAGCCCTACCGGGAGGAACTCCCCGCCGCATCCCCCGGGCCCACGGAAGAAAGTGTGCAGGCCGCCCTGGCGCAGCTGAAGCAAGCCTATCCCACGGGCACAGTTTACGGCGAGTTTTATCGTCCCAATGATCCGCTCAACCGGCCATTCAGCAACTGCGACCACTGTGCGGGCTGGGCGATGCTCTGCTCCGATGCCGCGTTCGGCACTCTGCCCTGGAAGCGGATCACTGACCCAAGCTGGGAGCAGATCCGTCCCGGTGACCTGATCCACTACGACAATAGTACCAGCGGCCACGTAGTTGTGGTGGTGAAGAAAACCGATGAGTACATCAAAGTCACCGAGAGCGGGCTGAACAACAAAACTCGTTGGGGCGGGCAATACTTCAAGTGGTGGCTGGAGGAACAGCCTGGGTATGCTATGTACACACGTTATCCGGAATAGCACCGCCACGGAAAATCGTCGGGGGCCGCTCCACACAGCGGCCCCCGGGCCGTTTCCCCCGTATCCGCCCCTGTAAAGCGGTTTGTGCCCATTCTGCGGAGCGGGTAGCATCCGTGTCCCTCCCGCAAGTAAAGCGCGCTGTCGGCCCCTTTGTGCGCCGCTGTGCGGGACTGTGAATTGCACCACTGTTAACAAAGAATAATGCCGCAACACGCCACCCAAAAAGTTGTGTCTGAACTGATAATCTTTCCTGTTTGCCATGGCTATTCCCGCCAGCCTGTGGTATGGTGTATCGCTGCAAAGGAGGCAGAAACAATGCGAAACACCTTGGAAGATCTCTATTATGGCAACATCACCCCCAACGCACAGGACATGGTGCCCCGGTCGGAACTGAAACGGGCAACGGATCGTGTGACCCGTTTCGAAAACCAGCTCACGGAGCAGCTTGACGAAGCCGGACAGACAATCCTGGCAAAACTCATTGAATCACAGCAGGAAATCGACAGCATCACGGCGCTGGAGAATTTCATCCTGGGCTTCCGGCTGGGGGCCAAGCTCATGATGGAGTGCATGGATGAAAATGACGGTGACATCAGAACTGGAGGTGACTAATCATGGCAAAACGCAGGCCGTCCGGGGATGGCATGGTACGCAAACGGGAGGATGGCCGCTGGGAGGGGCGGATCGTGGTGGGACATAAGGAGGACGGAGATCCCATCTTCCAGTATGTTCTTGCGTCCACCCAAAAAGCCCTCCTTGCCAAGCTGCACCAAAATATTGAGACCTTCCGGTATGTGGAGCTATGCGAGGACAGCCGCATGACCCTGGCCCAGTGGCTGGATCGTTGGCTGGACGAGTACGCCGCCCTGCGTCTGCGGGAGAGCACAATGAGCGGTTATCGTATGTATGCCGAACAATACATCAAGCCCCGTCTGGGGAACAAGAAGATGAACTCAATCACCCCGGCAGACATCCAAAGAATGTACACAAAGCTGAAAAAGGAGGGGCGTGTGCGGGAACACCCGGTGCATGGCCGCGCCCTCTCCTCCGGCACCGTCCGCCGCATCCACACCATGCTCCACCGGGCTATGGCGGACGCGGTTCGAGCCCATATCATCCCCCGCAACCCCACCGAGGGGTTGACGCTGCCGAGAGCAGACAGTCCGGCCAAACGTGTCCTCACAGACCGGGAGCTGAACAAATTCATGGAGGTCATCAAGGCTGACCCCATCTGGCACGATTTCTTCTACACAGAACTCACCACCGGCCTGCGCCGGGGCGAGATCTGCGGGCTCCAGTGGCAGAATTTTGACGCCGGGGCGGGGACGCTGCAAATCAACCGAACCCTACATAGAAAAGCGAACGGTGGATTTGAGACGGGCGAAACGAAAACCGGGCGGGGAAAACGCAAGATTTTGCTGCCGGGCAGTACCGCGAACCTGCTGCGGGAGCGTCAGAAAACGATCCCCGGCAAGTGGATCTTCCCCAACCCATTCAAGCCGGAGCAGCCCATCTCTCCCGATGCGGCATACCGACGATTAAAGGCCCTGCTGTGCGAGGCCGGGATCACGGAAAACATCCCCTTCCACGGATTGAGACACACATTTGCCACACGCGCCTTGGCCTCTGGCATGGACGCGAAAACGCTCTCCGGCATCCTGGGCCACACCGATGCTGCGTTCACGCTGAACACCTACACCCACGTCACTGGCGATATGCAGCGGCAGGCATCGGCTATTGTGGGTGACTTTATGGAGGACATTTTCGGAAAGGAGCTGAAACCTTGGGAAAACGCAGAAAACGGGGGGCGGAAGCGTCCACCTGAGAAAGGATGGCCGCTGGGAGGGCCGGGTGGTAGTGGGCTACGATGACAAGGGCCTCCCCACCACTAAAAATGTGCTGGCAAAAACGAAAACGGCATGTCTGGACAAGCTGAAACTACTGAAGGAATCCTGTGGCGAAAAGCCCAGCGAAGATTTGCACCCGGATATGACTTTCGGCGAATGGCTGGATTTTTGGTATCAGAACTACTCCAAACCCAAGCTCCGGCCCAAATCGCAGCTTGACTATGAAAACAGCATTTACCGGCATATTATCCCTGCATTGGGTAAGATCCTGCTGGTGGAACTGACAGCCAATGATCTCCAGCAATTCTATGCCCAGATGAAGAAAAGCGGTCGTTTGATCCGCACCCAGATTTATGGCGAGGGGCTGTTAGACCGCATGGTGCGGGCCTGCCACACCCGGTGCCTCACGGCACTGAACCGCGCCATAGCGGATGGCCTCATCCGCGTCAACCCTGCTACTGATTGCAAACTTCCCAGCCAAACAACCAAGGATATGAATATCCTGACACGGGAGGAAATGCAGCGGTTTTTGATCCAGACGAAGGAGGAAGGGTATTACGAGCTGTTTCTTCTGGAGCTTGCCACGGGTCTGTGCCGGGGTGAGGTGCTGGCCCTCCAATGGGACGATCTGAACTTCAACACCGGGGAACTTCGCATCCAACGCCAGGTCTACCGGGCCAACGGGGAACTGGTGGTGTCCGCACCCAAGACAAAAGCCGCCCTGTGTACTATCGTCCTGCCACCTGCGCTGTTGAGTGTATTGGAAGAATACCACCAACAGGTGGATTCCCGTTGGATGTTTCCATCCCCGGCGAAGGAGGACTCGCCCCTTGATCCCGCTACTGTCCGAAAGCGGCTCCAGACCATCCTGGAACACGCGGGATGCAAAAGGGTTCGCTTTCACGACTTGCGCCACCTGTTCGTAACCACCGCACTGGAAAACGGGATGGACGTGAAAACCCTGTCTGCCATCACCGGGCACGTATCCACCAAAACTACACTGAACGTCTATACCCACGTCACCGATACCATGCGGCAGACTGCGGCGGCAAAAATCGACCAAGGAATCGGCAAGTGTGAGCCGAGAAGCACCTCCGATGGGAGGCTATCTGCCCAAATCTCCGATGCGCCCCCAAAGGCCCCCTTTGCGCCCTACAAGGGCAAAATCCGCAAGCCGGGGACAGGCTGCGTAACGCAGATCAACGATCATCTCTGGGAAGGAAAATTCTCCCCCAAGTGGCCCGATGGCAAAAAGCATTCCCGCAGTATCTACGCCAGTACCAAGGCAGAATGCGAGGAGAAGCTGGCCGGGTTGATCCGGCAGATGAAAGCGGAGGTTGCGGAGGCAAAGCGTCTGGCCGCTGAGGGGAAGTGGGAAGCGGCCATGGCACTGGCAGGGCAGAAAAAAGCGAGGGGAGTGAGGAAGGAATGGCCTCAAGTGTAAAAGTATCCTCTTAAAGGGTTTGGCCTTCTACAGCGGTTTGTGCCTCGGTCGTTGGCGCGTGTGTATCACCGCTCTTACGGAAAAATGTGTATTCCATGGAACGCAGTTTACTAACCGACAGTTTTCCTGCCGGATTTTTTCGCCGCCCATTGTATTCTGCCAGCATTGTTTCAGCAAGACCTGCCGAACCGGAACGCCGATCCTTCGCGGCCCGGATCAGCTGCTTGACAGAAATATTTCCCACACGATCTTTGAAAATCTCGTCGTTCATATCATCGCCAAAAGCGGTGACAAGACGCGCTACAGCATTCAGCATATTGGATGAAAATGAGTTGATATCACCTTCCCAAGTGCCGACGATCAGCCTCATAACACGGTTCAAAACGTGATAGCCATGGGTCAAGTAGATGTTTTCCAGGGTTGTAACGGCGCAGATAACACCTGGAGTTCGCTTAGAGCCCACCTTCAAGCCGTATGCCTCAACCACTCCCTGGATAATCAGCTGTACATCATTTCCCGCTTCCACATTGGCCTTGAATATTTCATAAGGCTGGAGCCGCTTTACAAACTTCATCTGATTGGCAAAAATATCGGCCTCATGCTCATAAACCAAGTCATCATAGATCATGCACCAGACTGGCGTATCCCGGGAACCGGATACCGTGGCAACGATCTCTACCGTATGCTGTCCATTAAAAACGTAGTTGATCCCTTCCCGTCTGCTCACTTTCACCGGGTTGATCTGATAAAGGTCAAAATTGGCCGCAGCCCGGGCAATATGGGCCTGGGAGAGGGTGCGCTGATACTCCTGGTTAGAAACCAGGTTTTTGATGGGGATCTGCTCAAAGTGGACGTTGGGGACGAAAGCACGCAAATCTTCCATTTATTCCACCCCAATCGCCATCAGCATTTCAGATGCTTTTTCTTGAAGGTCAAGCAGCGCAGACGCCAGCCGTGCCTTTGCCTCCGCCGAAACGATATTGAGATCACTCCTGCTGATAGTTCTATCAATGGAACCGGACCAGGAGGGGATCGTCAGTGTGAGCCCGGTGACTTCGGCATCCGGATCAAAGGCGGGCATATCTTTCACGGACGGGGCCAGGACAACATGGCCAGAAGTGCTGCCGGAATCTTTGACGATCTGATGGTTCGCGTTTCTTGAAGCCGAAAACCGTTGTGTGGAGCCGAGCTGACGGAGTGTCCGCTGAAAAGAACGGTCATCCAGCCTGGAAAGCCGCAGCAAATGCTTATCGGCAATTTTAACTTTGCCGTGCATAATTTCCTCTGCGGCTTTCGGTGCCCTGAGACGGATGCTTTCCAAAGTCGCCGCAAGGCTTGAAAAGCGTTTTACCGTTTCAAACGCTATGTGATTTTCCGTTGCGATCCTCGTGGCGATTTGCTGACATATTGGTTTGCGTCCGTTTTGAAACCATGCCTTTTCATCTTGAAACAGTTTTACCGCTGCCGCCTCTGACCGGTATTGTATGCCGATCAAAAACCTTCTCAGCACGTCCGGGATATCGCTTCGCTTGAGCTGTCTGGCACAAATCCAGGCAACGGCGGATTCCCGGCAGTTGAACTCCAAGCCCTTTGTACGGAACGGTAGACTGTGTTCCAAATATATCTCGTACTGGCTGAACCCGTCAAGCAGAAAGCCATCCCAGACGACCAATGGCTCGCTGCGGCGGCCGGAAAGGATGTCCGCATCCAGCTGTGCGAAGCTTTGCCGATCCATCGGGTATACCAACTCTTGGAACTGTCTGTCGATCTGGATCTCTGTGTAAGTGTGTTTTTCCATATATATCCTCAGCTTCCCGCCGTTTTTAATGTGCTCAAATCGAACACCGCCATTCTCTGCGCTGGCATTATTCTGCCCCTCATGTGGTACAGGTGTCCTTCCCCCATGGCTGGAGTCAGCGAGCTCAGCTTTGCCACGAAAAAACGGCTGTATATCTCATAGGAGAAATCAGAGCAAAGCCGCTCTCTGCTGACCGCGTGGACAGCATCGCTGAAAAGGGGTGTGTCCACGCACCGCACAGCAACGGCCGTGCCGTGGGGATCGACCAGGAGCTGGATATACTGCGGATCGCCAAGCTGATGGAGCATGGCTTTATGGATGCGTATCCGGCTTCTTTTGGTATCAATAGACATGGTGGCGTTTAGGCGGTTTTCATTCTTCTCCATGGCTGTTATCTCCCTGCGCTGTTTGGCTGCCTGCGTCTGGCGGCTGGTTGTTCTTGATCGCGTAGACAGCGTATCCATCAAAAATGTTGATCTGCATAGACTGGCGGTGCTCCCGGAAGGGCAGGCCAAATTGACCCTTCCAGTTTTCCGGGAAAACCGGGATCCTTGAAGTTTTGGCTTTTTCACCTTGGGCGGATACCCTTTGGTACATCTCTGTGGCCGTCAGGTCGAAAATCAACAGGCCTTCTCCATTCGCATGGGCGCGGCGTCCTAAAATCTTGTAGCGGTATTCCGGATCCCAGCCCATCATGGAAACCATTTGGGCAAAGAAGAATTTGCAGGTAGGCTGTTTTGGTTTCCGCTTCCCTTTGGACAGGCCGCACCACGCGAAGGAATCCCGGTCCCCTTCCTGACAGGGGCGCAGGGCCATGATCCGCGACTGCCGGTTGATGAGGACCTGCACATAATCCGTGTCCGGGAACTTGGACAGACAGGCCGAGTTCACATAGAACTTGCAGTTGTTAAAAGAAACCGCCGGCTCGGTCGTATGGGCAAAAAACTCCCGGCGGACAACTTGAAAACCATCGAAATCAAAATCGTCCCCCAACTCCAATATTTCGTCCTCATGTTCATTCATGGCCGCCCCTCCTGGAATTCGATCGTCCCCAGCTCCCGCTTGATAAACCTTTGTAATTTCTCAAATCCTGTTATGCTCAGCTTCTTTCCCGCCTCAAAAAGACGCCCATCCAACCGTAGTTTCCAGTCCTCCTCGCTTTGGCATCCCAAAGCGGCAGCGTCTTGCTCATAGAGGTGAAATTGTTTGCCAAAGCTGGTCGTCCACTCTTTGGGAATCGCCCGGATGTGTTTCCCTGCGGAGGCGAGGGGCTGTAGCGCGGCATCACAGGGCGGGGTTTCCGCATTCGATATCGCGCCCTGGCGGATCAGGACCTCCGCATCAGTTGTGTCAAAAACGTATGCCAGCTCCTCGCCTTTTTTCCAGCGGACGCCTGTGATTTGGTATTTGTGGGCCGGATCCCAGCCGAACAGGGCAAAAAGCGTATCGGAAAATGCGGATGCCGCAATATCTCGTGGCTGGAAACCAGCTTCAGATGGGCGGGCGATGCGGACGGCGTTTCGATTTTTTGCGTCAGTGGGCCGGACGGCAAATCGCTTGCCTATGGGGTCTGCCAAAAGCTCGGCGTGACCGGTTCCGCCGATTTGACGGACGCATTCCGCGCTGAAGCAGATTTTTTTGTCCCCAAAAGTGACCCGCGGACGATGATGGGTGTCAAGAAACTCCGAGCGGGTGACCTCAAAGCCGCGCAGGTCAAAGCCTCCGGCTTCCGATCGGGGGCTGTCATCGGCGGGGCTTCCTGGATCTGTTGTGTGGATATCTTCCGGCATGACGCTTTGGGCCGCGACAAAATACTCCTGGCTTTGAAAACCCGCCCAGCGGGGGTTGATGATAACAAACCCTCTCAGTTTTCCGCTGTCGATGACCCGAAGTTCCGGCAGGATGGATCGGTTGCCATATTTCGCGTTGTCCAGCATCTGCTGCACCGCATTGAAATCGTCCCTTGAGATAATGGCCTCGTGGTGGTTGAGGTATCTGCTCTGTGGGCGCTGGCCCCGGTTTTTCCTGGCGAGATGGGTCAAATAATTCGGCGTATATGTTTTCCGGGTCAAAACATCGCCGCAGTGACGCTCATTACGCAATATTTGCAGGATGCCGCCGGAAGTCCATTTTGTATTTCCAAGATAGGATCTACGCCCCAAAGCGGTAAACGCGTCCGCGATCTGCTGGGTGGAGTACCCGTACAGGTACATATAAAACGCCAGCTTAACCGTGGGGGCCTCATCCGGGTTGACTATGAGGTTGCCGTCCCCATCGTGGCGGTAGCCCAGCAGCTTGGGCGTGAGCGGGATGCCGTTGTCCAGCCGCATACGCAGGGAGCTTTCCATGCTGCGGCTCCTGATCCGCGACTCTTCTTCCGCCATGGCAGCCTGAAACGTAAACGCCATTTTGGAGTCATCATTCAGCGAAAATATACACTCTGACTCAAAAAACACGCCCACTGGCGGCTCCAGCTCTGCCAAATCGCGGGCGATCCCGACACACAGCACCACGTTGCGCGCAAATCTGGACACGCTTTTGGTGACGATCAGGTCGATCATTCCGGCTTTGCAGTCGCGGATCATCTGCTGAAACGCGTCCCTGTGGGCCATCGACGTTCCGGAAATGCCTTCATCTGCATAGATCTTTACCAGCGTCCAGTTTGGATGGCGCACCACAAAATCCTCGTAATATTTCTTTTGCAGTTCGTATGAAGTTGTCTGACGGATATCGTCGGTGGACACACGCACATATACGGCCACACGCTGAGGCGTATCATGATCATAGAAGTCGGTTTGCTTTTCTCCAGGATAATATTCATAGTTGTCCCGATCCACAGCAGCGTGGATCCTTTTACGGATTTTTTCTTTCTCTTGATCCTTCTCATCACCTTTATCTTTACCAATCATTAGTTACCCTCCCCGGTGGTGGCATCGGCTAACGGCTTCCAGTTGGGAGCGGGGAGGAAATGGATATCCCTCATATCCTCCAAGTAGTAAGAAGCCAGTGTAAATATATCTTCCGAGATAAAATAGATGCCGATGGGGGGATCCTGCTGGGCCAGCAGTTCTGCACACAGGGTAATCTCATGACTTTTCTTTGACACGTTGGATATTTTCTGTGTGATGATCAGATTTATCTTCCCTTCCATGCAGTCTTGGAGCAACTGCCCCCATTGGGGCGCAGACTCCATATTGGGCGGCGTTGAACCATCGTCTACATAAAACCCAACTAATTCCCAGGCAGGACAGAGCTCGATGGTATCCCGAAACTGTTTCTTATGATAGGAAAGATAGTCGCTATGCTTTGTCTGATTGAAGTAACGGATGTAAACGCCGATCTTGAAATGCTTTTCCGTGCTGGGCCGTTCGCGCCGGATGCCCTGAAGCCAAATTTTGTGCAGGGCAAGCTCCTGCGCACGCCCATCACCTACGAATAAGGGTGCGGACGATCCTGATAAGGTGTGAAGTCTGCTGTAAAGTTCCATTTCGCCCATATCTGCCGCCTCCATCGCATAAACAGATCCTTTTGTCTGCTGGTTATTATAATCCAAGCTTAGTAAAAAGGCGAACAACTGGCTGTTACATCAGGAACTTTTGGTTTAGATTTGATCAAAATTCGCAAAGAAATTGACTGCCAGGCTATTAGGATCATCGGCATTGGTAAAATCCTGCCCTATAATGGAACCTTCAAAACTTTTTTAGGAGGTTCATCATGGGATTGGACAACATTAGACTGGGAAAGCGGATCAAAGCGGCCCGGAAGCGGATAGGGCTGTCACAACTGGCACTATCGGAAGCACTCGACTGCACCCCGAATCACCTGAGCTACATAGAGAACGGGAACAGGAGTCTGAGCCTTGCGAAATTTGTACAGCTCGCAAACGCGCTTGGTACCAGCGCGGACGAGCTGTTGATGGACAGCCTTGACAATGTGTCGAAAGCGATGAATCATCAATTTTCATCTGTTATGGCAGACTGCAGCGAACGCGAAAAGCGGGTGCTTCTTAGTATTCTTTTGGCAATCAAGGGGGTAATGGATGAGAACAGGTGGTGATTTTTGCTGTGCGCCGTGAAAAAGGCAAAGGTGGAGGGGGATCATAATTGATCCCCCTCAAGTAAAAACTGGGAAAGATTTACTACGCCATAATCAGTAGAGAATCCCAAACAAAACGAAAAGCAAGCCCTGAATTACCTGATCTGCCCCCAGGCAAAACCGGGGACAGATTTTTCTGTCTGTGGTCATTTATGTGGTCAAGCCCAAAGGACGAAAAATTAACAGCTTCAAAAAGTGCCGAATAAAAGAAAAATCCGCCCGAAACCAACGGTTTCAAGCGGATTTGTGTCTTGTGTTGACAAAAAAGATGCATCGGATTTCAAAATCATAGCCGATAAGCTTTTCTAATCGTTTGCATAGCAAACTCATCATTATTTTGCAAATATTGCTAATGATTAATTTCAATCGAAAGACTTGCCAACAATGCCATAAAATTTTCTACAAAAGTACTATTGAGAATCTTGCTTGGAGTATGAGACTGATAATTTATATGATTCACATTTATCAGTGAATCATATTTTCCCATCTCTTCACGTTTTAGCGTCGTTGTCAATATTACCTGATTACCAGTAGATTTTGATATTTCGAGTACAGTATTTTCTTTATCGGTGGACAGGTCTTCCGCACGGAAAGAGTCAATTACTATTGGGAAATTATGTCGTAGAACAAACTGCAACGCAAATAATTTTACTAAGTGGAAAATAGTTGCTTCACTTCCAGAGTACACCTCATTTCTCTGGGTAAACAGGCTTGTATACACAATATTTCCGGTTGGATCAATTTGCTGATAGAGTTCATTCATTTTTCTTACTATAGCAGCCAGCAAAGCTGTACGTTGTTCCTGTGTCTCACAAGATGCATTCTCGCTAACCACCAGTTGGTTTTTTAATGTAGCCAACTCTATTTCTATTTCTTTAATCCGAATTTCCGCATCAGATGCAGAAAAAATATCTTTCTTGTAGGCCACAATAGACTCAAGCGAAACACTTTCATCGTCCATCAAAGACTGTAGCCGCTCTTGCTGGGTAACTATCTCGGCAGAAATACGTTCAATTTCTTCGCTGTAAGCCGAGATCTTTTCTGAGATAGAATTAATGATTTCATTTCGCATCTCAACTGTAGAGACGTCAAACGAATAGGATGTTTGAGTTGTTTCTCCAGTACTAAAAGAAATGTTTGTCGAATTGCAATCCATGCATCTTAGCTCTCCGCACGATATCGTACGGTTTAAAGAACGGAGTTCATTGATGGTATGCTCCCATTTGCTTTTTCGAGTAGATGCGCTGTTGCGTGACTTGCGTAACTCCATGATTTTATCTTGCGCCTTTTCAAGACTGGCTACTTTTTTGCCAAACGCTAGACGATCACTTTCAGCACTAAGATATGATACAGGTACCTTTTTTGATTTCAGTATCTTGTGCTGTTGTAATAGTATTTTCTTTTCGTCAGAGAGGGCGGATATGTGACTCTTTATCTCATCAATCGTTTCTTGTGGAAGTTGATCTCCCCCTAAACCAGCATATGCATAAAGCATTTCAATAAAATCCTGCTTATTGTAAAAACCATGATTGGCAATGTTTGACGTATCCTTTTTGTCTTGCCCGACAAAGAAAAGCTGAATATATAGTACAGGATCTGAGATTCGCAAAAGTTGATTTTTTGTTATAGAAGGGAGTGGAAAAATGTTTTTATTCCAATATCGTTTGAGTTCCGAAACATTGTCAAAAATTAGCACAGAAGAGGCTTGCTTTAGTATAAATCCATCGCCTGATCGGCAAATTTGAAATATTTTTCCACCTTCTTCAAATTCAACATAGTAGTAATAATTTTGATATTCAAATGACGTTGGAAATGTTGGATCATTACCCAGAGCATACATCATTGATTGAATTACAATAGTTTTGCCCTTATTGTTATCGTCACTGGAGATAATGTTCAAACCATTTGAGAAATTTTCTTCAATAAAAGCCTCGCTAGTATTTCCTACTGCTACTTTTAGTATCTTCATTGCTGAACACCATCCTTGACTACCGAAATAAAATACTTGAGAGATAGGGCATCGAAGTCTGGGCAACGAGAAATACAATTGGGTATTGCTTGGATTCGCGAAAATAAACTTTGGACAGTTTCATTTGGATACTGAACAATCAATCGATATGTGTTCTCAAACAGATACCAAAAACCATCCGCAGCATTTTTATTAAATAACGCCCGGCACAAGGCTCCTTGGCAGTCTTCAAGCATTTCCCGCTGATTCTCCGGAGGCCATGCAGTATAGATGTTTACAAAAGATGTTGGAATTCCTTGGCCCAATGGATCTCTATTGATTATTCGTTGTAAGGTCATTAAACGGATTTCATTGTTGGTCAAGTGTCTGCAGTAATTCAATGCCTCGTCTGTTGTTTCTATTACAACACCTTCAACCACAGAAACATGTTTCTTACTTGCCTGCTTATTTCTTATCTCGTTAAAAATAGCATCCAGTACCCTTTCCTCTGGGATAATATTAGGATGTTGCCTAATAATTGCTTTTACATATTCACTTGGCTTTTTATCGTTATCAATAACAAAGAGAACCTTTTCTAAAAAACCATCAATATTTTCATAAATTAGAGTGGCGTTATCAATATATTCTTTGGCAGTTCCCTCTTCACATAACCCAGACTTAATGAGTTCAATTGCAGAATCTTTAACATTCTCTATTCCAAAAACTGTGAGTGAAGGATCTTTACGAAGCGTTCCGGTAACACTGCCAATAAACAAAATATATGCTTCGAACGTAAAAGCACTCATATAATTTTTGAACAAGGTTACAAGCTCTTTTCCAACAGCTTTTGGGCCGACGTTGTGGGCGCCTTTTGACTGCACATCCCACAATTTAGTTGCCATATTGTCCATCCCGGTCAAATCATTAAAGAAATCAATAACAAAATAGTATATGTCGTCACTATCTGGTCTAAAATTCATCAAATAGAGCAGGGCTTTGGTTTCTGCTTCTGCGCCAGATTTTCTCAACTTTTCAGAAGATTTTACAGTATACGACATATTCTCATCTCGTTTCCGTATTTTCTTATCCAATCCAAGAAAATATTATACCAGATGTTTTGTCATAAAGATAGACTTAATTTGACAATTACACAAAAAGTTTGCTGTTTTTCACAGTTCAATTCTGTTAATAATGCCATACTCTTGCGGAGGCATAAATATGTATGTCATGATTATGGTCACATCGTGTGATATGCTAGCGCATATTACACGAGAGGAGTTTGTAACGTGATCTACACAAATGAAGCAAAAATGAACATCATCAACCGATTGAATGAAGGAGATTCCATCAAGGCCATATGCAATGAATATGGAGTATCCCGCAGTACTCTCTACCGCTGGACAAGCAACTGCGATAAATCTATCTCTGATTCGGAAAATGTCCAAGACCTTTCAATTAAAGACTATCATATGCTACAGCACAGAATAGAAAAGTTAGAAAACATCATTGCCATTCTGAAAACTGTCAACTGCACCCTCCACGCCCCTCTGAAAGAAAAGCTGTTTGAGCTGGAACTGCTCTATGGCCAATATGACGTCCATACACTGTGTGAAGCACTTGAAGTTTCAAGAGGCACATTTTATAACCACATCTTCCGTAATAAGCGGGGCGACGCTTGGTTTGAGAAACGCCGGGAGGAGTATCGAGTTCTGATACGAGATGTGTTCAATGAATATCGTCAGGTACTTGGCCGCACAATCCTCACACAGAGGGGACATAAGGTCAGCACAAGGTTTGTTATGCGCGAAATGGGGTTGACCTGTGTTCGCAGCACCGCAAAACAGGAATACCTCAGGCTACGGGAGCCAGAGAAGAAAAGGAATATCCTCCAACAGCGATTTACGGCCAATAAGCCCAATGAAATCTGGGTCAGCGATGTCACCTGCTTCAAGCTGAATGACCGCTATTACTACATCTGCGTGATTCTGGATTTGTTTTCTCGAAAAATCATTTCTTATAAAATTTCAAAAAAGAACAGTACACAGCTTATTACATCTACTTTCAAAAGAGCGTGGGAACTGCGCAGCCCTAAAGCCGGTCTCCTGTTCCACAGTGATCGGGGAGCCCAGTATACCTCCCATCGGTTTCAGCAAATGCTTCATGATCATGCGGCTGTGCAATCTTTTTCTAATTCAGGCAGGCCCCATGACAATGCAGTTGCTGAATCATTTTTCGCATCACTCAAAAAGGAGGAGCTTTATCGAAGAAATTATACCTCTGAACCGGAATTCAAGAGAGGCATCGAGTCCTACATTGAGTTCTACAATACAAGACGGCCTCATCGCACATTGAAAAACCGGACGCCATGCCAAATGGAGGATGACTCTCAAGGGTGATGGTATTATTCTCATGAGTTCGTAACACATAGGGGTTCAGATTCCAGAAATTTTCCGTTTTGCAATTCAATTTCAAGCGTTTTGCTTTTTTATGTCTCATTCTCACCACAGACAAGGAAATGGCTGAAACCCCTGTCTTTTCGAGGCTTTCAGCCGTAAAACGACCCCACCCAATCTGTCAGTCTCATGCAGACTGTTCAGATTGGGTGGGGTCGTTCAAGGTAAAAACGCCGTAAAAACGTCTATGCAAAACGCTTTCTTTTCAAGGGTTATAAACAAAGAACAGCCTTACTTCTCCTCTTCCCTATCAAGTCGAATGATCAGTCTGACCTCTCGGCTGCCTCTGCCGGTTTGTCCGGCTCAAGCTTTTGGATGCTGAACAGGATATAGACCTCCTCCACGAATTTTTTCTCAAACCTGCGCCAGCGGTATACAAACAGCCCAATTACCCCGACATATGCCAAGACCTGAACGATTGCCTGCCATGAACACAGGACACCGCGGTGGTGATACATCGCCATTGGGAGAATGCAGATTAGCGTGACCGCCGCCGTCCGGCTCATGGTATAAAAGCTGTTGAACAGGATGATGCGCTCTGGCCGGCTGTTCCGCTGCAAATAACAGAGGATGCGCACCCACGCCTCCTGGGGGCGAGTTGGGATGTCCGCATAGAAACAGCGGCGGTACGCATCCCGTATTTCAGACCTCCCGTGATAATCCTCGTGCCCCAGCTTCGCCCTACAAAAGCGTTCTAGAAAGGCTCCAAGTTGATGCAGGGCGCTACCCACCAGGTAGCTCAGTGCCAAAAAATACAGCGCCAGCATGACTGCGTTTTTGCCGAAAAAGCTGTCGAAAGGGGTGGTCAGGTCGGGCCCATAGAAGTTCAGCGCCAACGTCATCACTGCGCCCGGCACAAAAATACCTATGAAGTCAATGAGGGTAAACCGTTTCAGCACTTCCTCCATATTGAAACCTCCTCCCGATGTGCCTATATCAAATTATCGTGAATTCCTGAAGCCGGTAGCTGCGGTTTAGCTTTCCGCAGAAATAGCTACTGTAACCCGCCTGCTGGCAGCCGGACAAATCGTCCAGGGAGATCTCCGCCCGCTGGACAAACCTGGGGTCTTTCAAATTGCCCACGGTCCGCTCCACCGCGATATGGTATCGCTGGACTAGATGCTCAGGCAATAGCTCCAGCACGGTGCGGAAATGCTCGATTACCGAGTGGTGCCACATCTCCTCATCCTGCCGGGGATAGTCGGCAGGGCTGGAAAAATAGAAATGTAGCTCTGCCGCCGCACCGTTCTCTCCTAGCATCAGTAGCTTCCTGCCGTCCCGGAACATCAAGAGAAACATAGACTGCCTAAAATAGCAATCATTTCGGTTTGTGTCAGAAATTTCCCCAACACCCTGAAAGACCTTGATCATCAATTGGGTCAGCATCATGCGGGAGAGTAGCGGACAGCGGACCACATAGTGTACCGCGTATGGATCGAAGCAGATCTGTTCCACAGCTTGTGATATCTTGCATTCCACCTCAGTTTTTTTGTCCCTGTCCAACATAAAGCTGGGAAACAGGTATTCGTTGCTGTCCTCCGGCCGGCAGATACACAGCTCGTGGGTGGCGCAGAAATCCAGCAGGATTTTCGCCTGAGCGCGGGAATAGCTGTGCTGGGCCGAATCCACCAGCGTTTCCCAGACCTTCTTCACTGTCGTGGTACACTCTCCCGTCTCATAGAGCTGCCGGGTGAGCAGGTACAACCCCTCGCTGAGCCAGTCCGTGTGGTAAAGTATCCTCCCCGCTCCCCGCTGGTCCCCCGACACATGGGCCAGTTGTCCGGCAGTCCCAGCCTCGAAAGCGAGCAGATAACGTTTCAGATCCTCCCGGCTGGCATCCTCCCCTTTTGGGGGAATATAATTGTCCACCAGATGGTCAAACATATCCTGGGACAGCAACATCCTAGTTTCCAACAGTTGGTCTAGGTGGGAGAGGAGCCGAATCCAAGCGTCCGGCAGACGCAGTGTATCCAACATCAATCCGTGCAGTCCGCGCACGATCATCCGGTCCAGCTCCGCCTGCCATTCCAAATCTTCATCGGCCCGATTTAAGTAGATTACCTCCGGACTCTCATCCATCCACACGCTGAGGCGGAGCAAGGAGACATCCAGCCGGTGGTGGACCACTCCGTTGTACCAGACCGCCAAAATAATATGGCCGTTGGGAGCATAAGCCTCTACCAGTCTGGACCAGTACAGCGCCCGTTTCTGGATATCCTCTCCGTCCCGCAACACGATAACATAGAGGGAGTGATTGGTCAGAAAGAAGGGGTGAATGAACTGCGCCGCATCATAGCCGCTCATCTCCATCACCCGTACCTTGGCCATCTGGGAAGGCAACTCCTTCCGGGAGATACCGCTTTGTAGGAACATGTTCTCATAGGCCAGGGAATCATCCAGGATTTTCATACCGCCGAACTGCTTCCAATCGGACAGGCTCACTTCTGTCACTTGCTCAGCCAACCTGCTCTTTCCCACATCCGGGTCACCCAAAAAAATCAGGTTGCCCCGGCAGATGGGCCGCTTATCCTCCGCCTCCACATACCGGCGCAAAAGTGCCTGGTCATTCATGAGCAGAAGCTGAGGGTCAATTGTATTCTGCCGTAGACCGCCAATCAAAATCCGGCACAGGTCCTCTTCCGGTTCACCCTTCCACACCTGGCTGTCCACCCCGTCATAGACTTTGCACTCTCTGCGTAGCAGAAGTCGGCTTGGAAATTCCTTCAGGCGCAGATGCCCCAGGTTCAGTTCCTTCAGCCCCACGCAGTCCGACAACCATTCCGGAAGCTGACGCAGTTCGGTCAGCCCCCGCAGATTCAGTTTCTCCAGGCTGTCCGCACTCTCTTTCTCTTCGGGTAGCTCGCTCAGCCGCGTGAAAGAGACATCCAGTTCTCTCAGGGCTTTCAGCTGGCTGAACCGGCCCTTGTCCAGGGACTCCAGCGCGGAGCCCGACAGGTCCAGTACCTCCAGCATCGGTGTGTAATAACACTTGGGGAGCTTTTTTACATTTACGTTTTTGGCTACCAGTGTCTTAAGGGCCATCTGATCCGGAAACAGAGGCAGCGTCACCAGTCCACTGTTGGAAACGTCCAGATGGCGTAGCTTTAAAAAGATGTCTTCCACCGCCTTTGGCGTTTTCCGCTGGATTTCATCCGCACGCAACGGCACCTCCGTCAAATGTCCCAGCGGCGTATTGGTGATTTTCAGGCTCTCCAGATTTTTCAGCTCAGAAAAACCGGCGGGGAGATACTCCAGATCCACATCACCGATTTCTAACCAGGTCAGATTTTTCAGTTCGGAGACGTTCAGCGCAGACAAAGCCGACGAATTTCTGCAAAATGCGGAGAGGGATAGCCTTTTTAGGTTCTTCATCTGAGGCAGATAGGACTCAAAAAAATTTTCCGGCAGTTCCACCTCACGAATGAACAGGCTGGTCAAATCCGGCCGCCCGTCACACAGCTTCCGCCAAAACTGGTCGCTCACCGTCCGGATGCCGGTCAGTTCTAACTCCGTGGCCCCAAGATACTGCATGAGATCCACAAAAGACGGCTCCAGAAGGTCGGTATAGGCCAGGCTGAGATTGGGAATCGGGCGGGTGTTCTCCGGCGGTGGATTAAAGTTCTGCGGAGACGAAAACTTCTCCAGCCGGAGTCTTTTCAACCGCTGGAAATCCTGGAGATATTTGTAGTATGCCGTCGATGTGGGCGTGTTCAGAATCAGATCCGTGGCGTCTTTGTAGTCCGGCTCCGTGGCCAGCTTCCTCAGCAGTTGTATCGTTCTCAAGTCGGTCACCCGCACAAAAAGCCGATCTTTATCTTCCTCAGGTTGCCACTTCCGAACCGTATCCTTCCATGTCTCGTTAGCCGAAGATGTCATCACGGGCACTCAACTCCTTTTTCCCTGCTTGGCGGAAACTTTGCTCTATCCCCATCTGCCGCACCTGATCCAGCCAGCGGTATACCTGCTCAGGGCCGTACCGGTGCTTCCCATCCGGCCCTTTTGTGTTCTCTAGCGCACAAGCTATCAGCGCAAACTCGTTTTCCAAGTCCGTGTCAAAAATTCCCTGATCGTCCGTGTTGATTGACACGAACAGGGACGCGCCCTCCGGCGGCGTGTTCAAATGGATGTCGTTAAAGACCACGATAGGGTGCCGGTCATACCGCTCCAGACCGCCGATTAGGAGGTTGGAAGAGGGATTCGTTTCGATTCCCAGCCCCCGGCGGGCAACCCATCGCTGCAAATCCTGCTGAACCCTCTGCACCGCCTGCGCATATTCATCCGGTGGGCGGTAGGAAACCAGCTCCGCGCCCCGGCGGCGGACGTCCGAGTCGAAGTGATAGCGGCGGTACAACTCCCAGGTGTCCGTCCCCCGCTCCCGTAGCACCTGGTGCTTTTGGTTCGAGGACCTTTGCCAGGGATGGGGCAAGGCTGGCTCCAGATTACCGTCCCGGTACAGGACAGGGTCGTCACCTCGCAGCCGCCAGGCCTGATGGTATCGGATTGGCTGAAATGTCTCACCGTATATCCGGGCGCAGTAGCTGTCGAACTGCGCTCGCAGCCACTCCTCCAGCCGCCGATCCGGGATGCTGGGCAGCCGTTGGAGGGCGTGAAGCAACCACGCTGTGTTGTCCAGTACGTCCTGGGCTGGCAGGACCATGTTAAAGTCCCGCTTCCCATACCAGACTGCAGGATTCAGCCCCAGGGCCAAGGCGTGGCCTAGCCTGTCCCCCCGCCTCAACTCTAAAAAGCGGATGGCCTCGTCAATAGCCCGCAGCCCGTCCACCATGTCCAGGAAGTCCTCGCCCACATGGTATGTAAAGCGCAACGTGGGCAATTCATGGCCGGAGAGGGCCGACCGGCCCGCAGGGACTGCCATCGTCCGTGCATAGCGGAATGCCGGCGCAAATACCTCCGGCCGACAGGCGATTTCCTGACCGCAGGCGTCCAGGCCACGAATCCATGCCGCCATAGGACTGCCGGAACGAAACAAGGATACCAGCCCCTGCACCTGGGGCATCACATACTGTTCCCGATACGCTTGATGCCGGTAGTGTACGGTGAGGCTGTCCGTCCCTTCTACTGTCTCCGCCCGCTTGGGCAGATGAACCACAAAGAAAGCCCTGGGGTCCCGGGTGTAGGGCGGGTCCTCTAGCATGGGGATACTGTTGATATACTGCTCCAGCTTCCGGCATAGCTTCTCCTTATTTGGGTCCAGGATGATCCTGGCCTCTAGGCTGCACACTGCGGGATCACCCAAGGCGCTGAGAAAAGCCGACCGCAACAGCTCCTTTTGAAATGGCTCGGTCAGGAACAGTTCCTTTCGACTCTGATAGGCCTGAAAATTGTCGAAGCCGTACTCATCCCCGCACTGGATCAGTTCCCGGCGGAAGCGGAAAAAGATCAGCAGATAGGCGTAGAAGAAGGGGCCGAAACGCTCGCTCCACGCCCGGTCCGTATACAGCTTCCGGAACATACAGTAGAGGAAACGATGCTCCCCGGACAGGGCATAAAAGGCCAAACGCTCCCCTGGATCCTCCGCCCCCATCTGGAGGTAATCCAGGTGTTCCCCCGCCAACATCCGCTCCAGGTCAATCTCCTTTTGGACCCGGTGAATCCATTCTGCCCACTCACACTGGTCCTTCTTGGCCCAAGGACAGCTGCCCCCGGGAAACCAGCCCCTCGGGTTCTCCTTCTCCATCCCGCACAACACACGCCACAGCATCACCCGCAGATAAGCTGCCGTGTTGGTGAGAGTACACAGATACTTCGCCCGGCTCACGGAAAAGCGGCCAGGACCAGGTGCGTCCTCTCCCTCGTCCCCCAGGGTACGGGCCAGCATCCTCTGAAACCTTTTGTGGCCGAATCCCTGATTCCCCGCTCCGTTTTGGATCTGGTTCATCAGGCAAATCCAGCTTAAAAACGCCGCAGGGCCCGAACCCCGGAGATGAAAATGGTTTTCCGCCATTCCTTTGTCCAGCATATGCCGTAGCCGCAGATGGTCGGTCCGGGCATAGGGGGCAAAGGTGAAATTCTGGCGAACGCGGCCAGTATCCAGGTCGCTGTATGCCAGAAACGCACATAGAAAAACGGACTGTCCCGTTTTCTGGGTGGCCTGCCTCCACTCCACTATCCTCTCGTGGCGGCAGCGCACCTCCGTACCGTCCAA
>OFEZ01000569.1_pt1 | contig 25689 bp, 26 predicted proteins | sample 1521241 | NCBI WGS metagenome assembly OFEZ01 (sample SAMEA3504099, study PRJEB24116) | mouse gut metagenome | biome: mouse gut; feature: mouse-associated habitat; material: faeces | place: Denmark | collected 2011
TATACAGTTGTTAACAAACTCTGATTAAGTACCCACCATCATGCCAGAAGCCTCAGATAAGTTTACCATTTATAGACCGTATGGCTGAATTTCCGGTTCAGGCTGCCTGTTAAGATTTATACCACAGAAACGTGGGAAAGTAAAGGGCATTTATAAAATTTGCACGGAAAGCCATTTAGGCTGCCCTGCCAAGGTATAGCGCTCCTGCAAATGGATTCCCATGTGAAATTTGAAGTTTTGGAATATTTTTTTCTTAAGAAAACATACTGTTGATAACTGCTTTTTTAAGAGCGATATAAATCATCTCAGGGGAAGGCTGTAAGTAAAAGCCTTATAGACGGCGCAGCTTGGGCAGTTTGGACGTTATCTGCCGTCTGCCGGAGAAAAGGAGGTATGGTATGGGAAAAACAAAACTGCCTGTTGGCAGGGAGGGCGGCTATTATGAAATCCGGCTGGAAAGCATTGGCGGCCTGGGAGCCAACCTGTGCGGCAAAATGCTGGGGGAGCTGGGGGTGAAATATCTGGGCTTAAACAGCGTCAGCTTTTCCAGCTACGGGTCAGAAAAGACCGGGACGCCGGTGAAGGGATATATAAGGTATTGTGAGGAGGAAAAGGAAATCCGGGTACATTCCCCGGTAATCCACCCGGACCTGCTGGCGGTTTTTCATCAGGCACTCACCAGGGAGGACAGTATCTGGGAGGGCTGCTGTGAAAGTACGGATGTGGTCATTGCCCTGGAAGGGGGCGCGGCGGGATTTGGTGGGAAGCTGCCCGGGCCTGTGAAAGGCGTCTATGGGGTATGCGCCCAGCAGATTGCCATGGAGACCCATTCCAGGATCAATATGGTAATGCTGGGAGCCATGGCGAAAGTCATGGGATTTGTGGAAATCGGCCATGTGGACAGGGTCTGTGAAGATACCCTGGGGAAGAAGTACCCGGATGCCCTGAAAGGGAACCTGGAGGGAATCAGGCGCGGCTATGAGGAAGTCAGGAAGCTGGATTGGGAAGCCAGGGAATGGGCAGGGGCAGGAAGCCTGGAGAAAGACGGGGAAAGCAAAGGGCATGGCAAATCTGGCCAATGGGGCTACCAGGATGCGCCTATTGGCGGGATTAATCCCCGGGCAGGGAGTTCTGTGGTGGCTGACCTGGCACCTTCCCGCCAGGGGTATATCCCCCTGTTTATCAAGGAAAAATGTATTAACTGTGGCATGTGTGATTCCACTTGCCCGGATATGGTGTTCCAGTTTGTAAAGGGGGAATATAACGGCAGGCAAATGATGGTCAACAAAGGGCTGGATTACTATCACTGTAAAGGCTGCCTAAGGTGCGTGGATGTGTGCCCGGTGAACGCCCTGGTAAGGGGGGTAGAAGCTGAGCATCCCAATAAGGAGTATTTTCTTCCCAACCAGGATCTGCTGCGGGCGCCGGATTATTATGTGAAGGCGGGACCTGACGGCTATATCACTTCGGAATCTTATCTTACGGAAAAAAGAATGGAAGGCGGGGAAGTGTAATGGAAAAGCAGGTGATTGAATACGCAAGCGGAAATGAAATGGCTGCCACTGCCATCAGGCAGATTGGCTATGACTTGATGGGGTACTATCCGATCACGCCCTCCACCCAGATTGCGGAAGGGTTAGATACCATGAAAGCAAACGGGGAAACAGACCTGATCATGATTGCTGCGGAAGGGGAACACAGTGCGGCGGGCATCTGCTATGGCGCGGCGGTGGGCGGCGGCAGGGTCATTAATGCCACCAGCGCAAACGGCCTTTTGTATGCCATCGAGCAGTTCCCGGTACAATCGGGCACCAGGTACCCTATGGTGATGAATGTGGCCTGCAGGACCATTTCAGGCCCTTTGTCCATCAAAGGCGACCACAGTGATATTATGTTTATGCTCAATGCAGGATGGCCCATTTTGTTTGCACACAAGGTACAGGAAGTGTATGACTTTAACATTATTGCCCTGAAGCTGGCGGAAGCAGTGCGGCTTCCTGTAATAGTGGCTTATGACGGCTTTTTTACCAGCCACCAGAAAAGGAAATGCCTGCGTTTTGAGAAGGATACGGCAGTGCGGGATTTCCTGGGGCCGAAAAAGGAGGAATATCCCTTTTTGGACTTAGACCACCCCATTACCGTAGGCTCCTATATGAATGAACCGGATTTGATCAATAACAGGTATCAGCTCCATCTTGCCATGAAGGAAGCAGGAAAGCGCCTTACAGAAATTTTTGCGGAATATGAGGGGGTGTCCGGGAGAAAATATGAAAAGGTGGAAGGCTACCGCTATGAGGATGCAGATACCCTCCTTATCCTGCTGGGGTCTTCCTATGATACCGCCCTGGACGGGGTGGACCAGATGCGGGAGGCGGGAAAAAAAGTAGGCGCTGCCACCATCCACGCTTTGCGCCCTTTCCCGGCAAAGGAGATAGCTGCCCTGTGCAAGGGGGCGAAAAATATTCTTGTGGCGGACAGACAGGACAGCTATGGCGCAGGCGGGGGGAACCTTTCCCTGGAGGTGCGCTCCGCACTGCAAAAATATGGCGGCAGCGCAAAGGTCAAGAGCCTGATTTATGGGCTGGGGGGCAAGGACTTTTTTGTAGAGGACGCTGTAAGGATGCTGAAATGGGCAGCGAGCCCGGAAAAGCCGGATTTTGCCTATTATGGGCTGACCAAGTGTGCCGGTGGGGAGAATAAGAAGGAGGAATGTGGGAAACCCTCTAAAGAGGAGCCCTTTTTTGCTCCCCTTACGGCGGAAAAGACCAGGTTGGGGGCTACCAGCGTGGAAGAAAAGGAGGGAAAGCTCCAGGTGGGCGGCGGCAGCCTAAACGCCACCGCGGCTGTTCCCAAACGGCTTGCGCCAGGCCATGGGGCCTGCCCGGGCTGTGGGATTCCAGTAAACCTTAACCTGCTTTTACGCGCCATTGAAGACCCGGTAGTGCTGGTATTCCAGACCGGCTGCGGGATGATTGTAACCACCTCATATCCCCGCACCAGCTTTAAAGTACCCTATCTGCACAACCTGTTCCAGAATGGGGCGGCGACTTTAAGCGGCCTGGCGGAAATCTGTTACCGGAAACAGAAAAAGGGGGAAATCCCCCCCGGGGACATTATCTTTATTATGGTAAGCGGCGACGGGGGCATGGACATTGGCATGGGTTCCGCCCTGGGGACAGCCCTCCGGGGGCATCGGCTGATTCTGTTTGAGTATGACAATGGGGGATATATGAATACAGGATACCAGCTATCCTATTCCACCCCCAAAGGTGCCAGGAGCTCCACCTCCCATGTGGGGAGGGAACAGTATGGTAAGACCTTTTACCACAAAGACATGCCCCAGATCATGGCGGCTACAGGAATCCCGTATGTGGCAACCATGGCGGAGTCCAACCCCACAGACTTTATCAAAAAAGCCGCCAAAGCCGCATATTATGCCAAAACCACCGGTACTGCCTATGTGAAAGCCATATCCGCCTGCCCCTTAAACTGGAATGATAAGCCGGCCACAGAGCGGAAGGTGGTGGAAGCTGCCGTCAACTGCTGTTATTTCCCTCTTTACGAGGTGGAGAAGGGAAAGACGGCCCTGAATTATGACCCGGAAAAGATGGGCAGAAAAATCCCTGTGCTTGACTGGCTTTCCATGATGGGAAGGACCAAGCATCTGCAGAAGGACATTTACAGGGAAGTGGTGGAAGATTTACAGAAGGAAGTGGACAGACGCTATCAGCGGCTGCAGGCGAGGGCGGAAAACCCCATATTATAAAAATGTATTTGACACGAGGAGGAACAATGGAATCAGTATTTTTGAAAAACAGTGAAGAAATTTTGTATTTGGTAACAGGGAAGAAGGAAAATTTAAAAGGATGCCTGAAAGAGGGGTTTGGCATTATGGACAGCACCGCTTCCGAGGGCGCTGGGGAAAAGCATCTTCCTGTGGTGGAAAGAGATGGTGACAAGATTACGGTAAAGGTAGGCAGTGTTTTCCATCCTATGACAAAAGAGCACAGCATTACCTGGATTTTTCTGGAAACCCAAAAAGGCGGGCAGTTTGTACGGCTTGCCCCGGGGGGCCAGCCAGTAGCGGAGTTTATCCTCCCCAAAGGGGACACTGCGATAGCGGCTTATGCCTACTGCAATCTCCATGGGTTCTGGAGGACGGCGGTCTAAACAACACTGCCATGGCCTGCGGGTTATTTGGCTGTAATTAAGGCCGAAAGGGCAGGGGCATTTCATTAGCCCCAGCCCTTTTGCCTTGTGTGGGCAGCGTTTACGATTAACAGTGCCTGCTTAAATCCCCTGTGCCATAGTGGCAATTTTAAGGCTGCTCCCCAGGAGACGTTTCATTTCTGCCTGGGGATCGGTTTTTCCATGCTTGCTTTCTCTTGGCCCATTTTCAGAAGGATTATCCTTGGGTTTGGCATTTTCTGTCTTGGCGTCATTTTTGTCACATTCTTTGGTAAAGGTTTCCATAAGCTGGTCATTTACCATCACATGCATCTGATAAATTCCTTTTTTTATTTTTTCTTCTTCCTTTTTCCTCTTTTCCACTTTGCTAAGCTGTTGCTGCTGGAATTCCTGTAAATTACCTATTTGCATATACATATGATACTCCTTTCTGGCGGGCAGAGACTGTGGGCAGCCCGGTGTATTTACTATTTAATTATCGGAAGGAAAAGGGGATGGTTTATGCCTGCTGCACGAAATATTATTTTGATGGAATGAATTTCACAGCCATAAATTGACAGCAGGGGAAAAGGGTGGTATCATTGTTTTAACACGTGTAAATATTGTGGTATTTTTAGGTGCTACTGTTAATAATCTGTGGACTTCAGGGAAAGAGGCTGTAAAAGATGGAAAAGATTGCACGGGTGACACTGGAATATATTGCTGCGGAAATCGGCATTTCCAGGACCACCATTTATAAGGTGTTGAAGAATAAAGGGAATGTCACGGAGAAAACCCGGAGAATCGTGATGGAAGCGCTGGAAAAGTATCATTACGTGCAGAATAAGAATGCCAGGAATCTTGCCCTGAACAGGCGTTATACCATTGGCTATGTGGGCTTCCGGTCAAAGAGCGCGGGTTATTTTTCACCGGAGGTGCGGGCGGGCATTGACAGGGCGGTGCGGGAGTTTGGGGACGACGGCCTTGGCATCCTTGTATCTGAATTTGAGGTGGAGAAACCCTGGCAGCAGAAGGAAGAGGTAGACCGTATGCTGGAAAAGGGCGTGGACAGCTTTGTACTGGCCTTTTCCAACACCCAGGTGATAGAGGAAATCCTGGCGAAGCTGAAGCAGAGGGGATGCCGGGCGGTATTGCTTAGCCGGGATCTTGCCGGGGGCAGCCAGAATTATTATGTGGGAGTGGATTATTACAGGAGCGGGCGCCTGGCGGCGGAGCTTATGGGAAAAATCCTTCCCTGCGGGGGGAAGGTCTTTATCCCGGTGACCCCGGAGTACCGGGACAATCAGGACATACAGGCAAGGCTGAAAGGATTCCTGGATAAGCTGTCCCAATATCCGGCCTGCCAGGTCCTGCCGCCATCCCACGGGCTGGTGGAAGGGGAGCAGGTATATCAGGAAATCCGCTCCGGCATTGAGCGGGAGAAGGGCCTTTGCGGGATTTTTGATTTGACCTATCGGCTGGATATGACTGCCAAAGCCCTCCGGGACCAGGGCAGGGAGGATATCAGGCTGATTGGCTTTGACCTTTACAAAGAAATTGAAAAGGACATTGAAGAAAATGTCATAGACGCTGTGGTGTACCAGGACTTAAGCAAACAGGCTTATATGGGAATGAAAATTTTATTTGAGGAAATGTGCTACGGGAACCCTTTCCCAAAGAGAAAATTTTATTCCAAACTGGAAATTATCACCAGTGAAAACCTATGCTGCTTTCAAGAAGAAAGCTAGAAGGGAATTAAAGGAAAACGGCACTGTCTGGGCATTAGCGGAACTTGAACAGCTAATGCCCGGATAGTGCCCAGAGGAAATGCTGGCTGTAAGGCAGACAGAATTTCCTCTGAAGGAAGACGGCACTGAAGAGGCATTAGCGGAACTTGAAATGGAGGCTTATTTATGTTGTATATTGGTATTGATTTGGGAACCAGTGCGGTGAAGCTGCTTTTAATGGACGGGGAAGGGAAGATCCACAAAATTGTTTCAAAGGAATACCCCATATTTTTCCCCCGTCCGGGCTGGTCGGAGCAGAAACCGGAGGACTGGTTTGAACAGACACTAGAGGGGATGAGGGAGCTTACCGCCCAGGCGGATAAGGGACAGATTGCAGGTGTCAGCTTTGGGGGGCAGATGCATGGGCTTGTGATCCTGGACCAGGAGGACCAGGTAATCCGTCCCGCCCTTTTGTGGAATGACGGCAGGACCTATGAGGAATGCGATTATCTGAATAATGAAATTGGGAAGGAGACACTTTCCGGGTACACAGCGAATATTTCCTTTACCGGCTTTACAGCGCCAAAGATTTTGTGGGTAAAGAATAAGGAGCCGGAAAATTTTGCCCGGATTGCCAAAATCATGCTGCCCAAGGATTATATTGCCTACAGGCTTACCGGGGTACATTGTACGGATATGTCCGATGCCTCAGGCACATTGCTCCTGGATGTGAAAAACCGTAGGTGGTCCAGGGAAATGTGCCAAATCTGCGGCATTAGGGAGGAAATGCTTCCCAGGCTATACGAAAGCTATGAATGCGTGGGCACTGTAAAGGAAGAGATTGCTTCCCTGCTGGGCTTCCCCCCAGGGGTGAAGGTTGCTGCAGGCGCGGGGGATAATGCCGCGGCAGCGGTGGGGACGGGTACTGTAGGGGAAGGCATGTGCAACATTTCCCTGGGAACCAGCGGGACGGTCTTTATTTCTTCTAAAAAGTTTGGGGTGGATAAGCACAACGCCCTCCATGCCTTTGCCCATGCAGACGGCAATTATCATCTCATGGGCTGTATGCTCAGCGCGGCGTCCTGCAATAAATGGTGGATGGAGGATATTATAGGCACTGACGGTTTTGGAGAGGAACAGAAGAAGATCACAAAGCTTGGGGAGAACCATGTATATTTCCTGCCCTACCTGATGGGGGAGCGTTCCCCCCACAACAATCCCAATGCCAGGGGAACCTTTATTGGGATGGCTATGGATACTACAAGGGAGGATATGACCCAGGCGGTGCTGGAGGGGGTTGCCTTTGCCCTGCGGGATTCCCTGGAGGTTGCCAAGGCCCTTGGCATCAGGCTGGAAAGGACCAAAATCTGCGGCGGCGGCGCAAAGAGCCCTTTGTGGAAACGGATGATTGCCAATATACTGAATTTGAAGGTGGATGTGATTGAAAGTGAGGAAGGGCCGGCACTAGGGGGCGCTATGCTGGCGGCGGTTGCCTGCGGGGCGTTTGGAAGTGTGGAAGCAGCGGCAGATAAGGTTGTGAAGGTTATTGATACGGTGGAGCCGGAGCCGGGGCTGGCTGCAAAATATGAGGAAAGGTATAGGCAGTTCAAAGAAATTTATCCTGCCTGCAAGCCTTTGTTTGACATTATAAAATAAGGAAGTTATGATAGAAAGGAAAGAGAATTTGCCGCAGGCAGGAAGGGTAGAAGTTTGGTTGGCCCAGTACCAGTGGCAAACCTGTGGCATATGGAGGGATAGGAATGAAAATTTATGATGTAACGGACGGAGAGTTTCAAAAGTATGGCAGGATTGTGGATGAAATTGATTTTTCCGGCCTTGTGAAAGCGCTGGAGGAGCACACCCCTGTACCGGAGGGTGTGGCATATGTCCCCGGGGCCGGGGAATTGGAGTCCCTTCCGGTGAAGGAAGAGCTCCAGCGGAGGATTTACGGGGAGCTCCCCATCCAGGTGGGTTACTGCAATGGGCATAATTCCATGCTCAATGCGCTGGAATACCACAAAAGCTCTGAAATTAACGTGATGGCAACAGACGCCATTTTACTGTTGGGAAGACAGCAGGATATTGCTGGTGATTTTACATACGATACATCCCTTGTGGAGGCGTTTTTGGTCCCTAAGGGAACAGCGGTGGAAATGTATGCAACCACTTTGCACTATGCCCCCTGCGGCGTAAACGGCGCAGGCTTCCAGGTAGCCATTGTGCTGCCCAAGGGGACAAACCTGGACCTGCAGGAGGGCCATGCAGGCGGGGAGGATGGCCATTTGACGGCAAAGAACAAGTGGCTTTTAGGGCATCCTGAAGGAGGGCTGCCAGAGGGAAGCCCTATGGGACTTGTGGGAGAAAATTTAAATGTAATAAAGTAAAACAAGGAGGAAAATGAAATGAACAATTTACCTAAGGTAAAAATCGGGATTGTTGCGGTAAGCCGCGACTGTTTCCCGGAGTCTCTGTCCGTGAACAGAAGAAAAGCGCTGGTGGAAGCTTATAAGGCGAAATACGGCCAGGAGGATATTTACGAATGCCCCATCTGTATTGTGGAAAGTGAAATCCATATGGTACAGGCATTGGAGGATATTAAAAAGGAAGGCTGCAATGCGCTGTGTGTTTACCTTGGAAACTTTGGCCCTGAAATTTCCGAGACACTGCTGGCAAAGCATTTTGACGGCCCTTCTATGTTTATCGCAGCCTCCGAGGAATCCCAGGATGACCTGGTGGGCGGCCGGGGAGATGCTTACTGCGGCATGCTGAATGCAAGCTATAACTTAAAGCTCCGCAACATCAGGGCATATATCCCCGAGTATCCTGTGGGTACAGCGGCTGAATGTGCGGACATGATCAACGGGTTTGTCCCCATTGCCAGGGCGGTGGTGGGATTAAAGAGCCTTAAGATCATCAGCTTTGGCCCAAGGCCGTTAAACTTCCTTGCCTGCAACGCGCCTATTAAGCAGCTTTACAACCTGGGAGTGGAAATCGAAGAAAACTCCGAGCTGGATTTGTTTGAAGCTTTTAACAAGCATGAGGGGGATGGGAGAATCCCTGCCAAGGTAAAGGAAATGGAGGAAGAGCTGGGGGAAGGCAACAAGAAGCCTGAGATCCTTGCAAAGCTTGCCCAATATGAATTGACCCTCCTTGACTGGGTTGAAGCCCATAAGGGTTACAGGGAGTATGTGGCTATTGCCGGAAAATGCTGGCCTGCTTTCCAGACCCAGTTTGGCTTTGTCCCCTGTTATGTAAACAGCCGCCTTACAGGCATGGGAATCCCTGTGTCCTGCGAAGTGGATATTTACGGCTGCTTAAGCGAGTTTATCGGGACGGCAGTGAGCAATGATGTGGTAACCTTGCTGGATATTAACAACACCGTTCCGGCAGATATGTATGAGGAGGCAATCAAAGGCAAATTTGATTATACCCATAAAGATACCTTCATGGGCTTCCACTGCGGAAACACCTGCTCCAGGAAACTGTCCTCCTGCAGCATGAAAAACCAGATGATTATGGCAAGGTCCCTTCCGGTGGAGGTTACCAATGGGACCTTAGAGGGAGACCTTGTGCCTGGGGAGATCACCTTCTACCGCCTGCAGTCCACAGCGGACAACAAGCTGCGGGGCTATATTGCCCAAGGGGAAGTTCTCCCTGTGGCCACCAAGTCCTTTGGGGGGATCGGCGTATTTGCCATTCCGGAGATGGGAAGGTTTTACCGCCATGTGCTGATCGAAGGCAATTACCCCCACCATGGCGCGGTAGCTTTCGGGCATTATGGAAAGGCACTCTTTGAAGTCTTTAAGTATATTGGCGTTGCCCTTGATGAAATTGGCTTTAACCAGCCCAAGGGAATGCTTTATAAGTCGGAAAATCCTTTTGCGTAAAATATGCAGTAAAAGAGAAAGAGAAAACTCTCTTTTTTGGGTAAATTGATACTGGCATTTTAGGGCCTGTGTGATTATACTACTTAATTGTAGCTGGTCGCACAGGCTTTTTTTGCAGGCACCGGCAGGGACAGGGTGAGTGGTTTCACTTTCGGCGCGGCGCTTTGGAACCAGATATGCCAGCAGCCGCGCAGAAATGAGGAGAAAGATGGCAAAAGAAACGACAAGGGATATGACAGTGGGATCCCCCATGAAGCTGATACTGGGGTTTTCTATCCCCCTTTTGTTTGGGTTTTTGTTCCAGCAATTTTACAGCGTGGTGGATACCATTATTGTGGGGCGCTTTTTGGGCATGAACGCCCTGGCGGGAGTAGGGGCTACGGGATCCATTAATTTTATGATTTTAGGATTCTGTATGGGCGTGTGCAGTGGCTTTGCCATACCTGTAGCCCATAAGTTCGGGGCGAAGGATTATGTGGGAATGCGCCAGGTGGTTGCCAACTGTGGGTGGCTGGCAGTGATCTTTTCCCTGGTGATGACGGTGGGTGTCTCCCTTCTGTGCAGGAATATTTTGCTGTGGATGAAAACCCCGGCGGATATTTTTGAATATGCTTATTCCTACATATTAATTATATTTATTGGCATACCGGCCACTTATCTTTACAATATCCTCTCAGGCATTATCCGTTCCATGGGGGATAGCAAGACACCTTTATATTTTCTGACACTGTCTGCTGCCCTGAATATCGGGCTGGACCTTCTGTGTATCCTGGTGCTGAAAATGGGGGTGGCAGGGGCTGCGGTGGCTACGGTGGCCTCCCAGTTAATTTCAGGCGTACTTTGCCTGCTTTATATAAGGAAAAAATTTGAAATCCTTCATTTTAATAAGGAAGAGTGGCGGGTGAATCCCTCCCATATGAAAATGCTCTGCAGCATGGGGGTTCCCATGGGGCTGCAGTTCTCTATCACAGCCATCGGTTCCGTTATCCTGCAGACTTCAGTAAACACCCTGGGTGCCCTGGCGGTGGCGTCTGTCACTGCGGGGGGCAAGGTGAGCATGTTCTTCGGCTGCCCTTTTGATGCTTTAGGCTCCGCCATGGCCACCTTCGGAGGGCAGAATGTAGGCGCAAAGAAGCTGGACCGCCTGGGGTTGGGGTTAAAAAGCGGCATACAGCTTGGGATTGCCTATTCTTTGGCGGCATTTGTGGTGATGTATTTTTGGGGGGCAAACCTTGCGGCGCTGTTTGTGGAGGCAGGGGCAGGGGAAATGCTGGCAAATGCCAGGATGTACCTAATTATCAGCAGTGCTTTCTATATCCCCCTGGCTTTTGTGAATATTTTCAGGCTTTTGATACAGGGCATGGGCTTTAGTGCCTTCGCCATACTGGCGGGGGTATTTGAAATGGTGGCAAGAGTGCTTGCGGCTTTGGTGCTGGTACCCGCTTTTGGGTTTACAGGTGCTTGCTTTGCCAGCCCTCTTGCCTGGGTGTTTGCGGATATTTTCCTTATTCCCGCTTACATTCATGTGCGCAGGAAGCTTCAGGCGAGGATGGCCTGAGCTTATTGACTTTCCGGTCGTAGGTAAGCAGCCCGTTTACTTCCTCCTCCACATCGGAAAGCTGGGTGTATACTGCACCGCTGAGCCCCTGGCGGCGAAGGGGCAGCAGGGAGTTTCTGGTCAGGGCACGGTAGGCTTTGCGGAATTCCTTAAGGGAGCTGTAGCGTTTGTAGCCGAAAATCCGCTTTACGCTGGAATGTCCCTTGATATGGCAGGCATAGCCGCCGTATTCCGAGAGGAAAAAGGCCCGGCTGCCCCATTTTTTCACAGGGACGGTGAGGGGGCGGAAATAGTTATGCACGCTGATAAAGTCGCCGCAGTTTTGGTCAAACCAGCCGCTGGCGGAGTCCACCAGGCGGGAAGGGTCTTTTTTCTTGACCAGCGCTGTAAGGCGGGCAGTATCAAACTGCCCCCAGCCCTCGTTAAACAATGTCCAGATCGCGATGGAGGGGAAAAATTTCAGGTATTCTACAGTTTCCGCACATTCCCGCTCCCATTTTTTGCGGGCAGAGGCATCCTTCCGGGAGAGCATGGCGTAGTGGGAGTCCTTTAAGTGGGAGGAAAGCCTGGGGAAAAGGGTGGGCAGGTAGCTGATAACCGGCATATGGTAGCAGCTTCCCCCATTTACCATGTCCTGGCATACGATCATGCCCAGGCGGTCGCAATGATAGTACCATCTTGCACATTCTACCTTGATGTGCTTGCGCAGCATTTGAAAGCCCAGGGACTTCATGGTGGTGATGTCATAGACCAGGGCTTCATCAGAGGGCGCGGTGTAGAGGCCGTCCGGCCAGTAGCCCTGGTCCAGGATGCCCATAAGGAAAAAGGGCTTGTGGTTTAAACAAAATACAGGGACATTTTCCGGCAGGCTCCCTTCAGGGGCAGTGTATTTGGGATCCGGTATTTCAACAGAATAAAGGCGCATGGCAAAATAGCTTTGGACTTTGTCAGGGCCAAAGGTAATGGACACAGGGTATAAAAAGGGGCTTTTGGGGCTCCAGCTATGGAAATATTCCTCTGGTATGGTAAAGGATATGGTATCCTGGCATGAACCTGGCCCCTGGCATTGGCGGATGATCTCCTTCTCCTTACAGAATACGGAAAGGCACAGGGCGGGAGCGGGCTCTTTCCTTACAGTGTTTATATGGGCGGTAACCCGGCGGGCGTCATAGTCTGTTTCAAACCAGAGACTGTCTATATGGGAAAGGGGAACCTGCTCCAGCCATACACTTTGCCAGATACCGCTTTGGGCGGTATAAAAAATGCCTCCCCGTTTTAGGGACTGTTTTCCCCTTGCCTGGCTGTGCAGGTCTGTGGTATCCTGTACCTTGACAATAAGTTCATTCTCCCCATCTGTCAGATAATCCGTGATATCGGCCTGGAAAGGGAGGTAACCCCCTTCATGGGTGGCCGCCAGGCGGCGGTTTATATAAACGCCTGCCCGGTAATCTACTGCGCCAAAGTGTAAAATGGTGCGGTACTTTTCCGGGGAACCAGGCAGGGAAGGGAGGAGCCTCCGGTACCAGAGATATTCTGTGGGTTTTAGCTGGCGGCTGACCCCGGAAAGGGTGCTTTCCGGGGAAAAGGGAACAAGGATTTTTCCGGGAAAGCAGGGGGGGACGGAAGCTACGGGGGTAATGGCATATTCCCAGGAGCCGTTCAGGGAAAGAAAGGAATCCCGCTGCATTTGGGGGCGCGGGTATTCAGGGAGGACATGGCCGGGGGAAAGCCCTTCACCCCACACGGTGGAAAGGGGGGTGAGCTGGTCTTCTTCATGAGGTTTGATAATGCTTCTGATGGCGTCTTGCATATTCATGGAAATTCTCCTTTTTGGTATTTGCCAGCCGTTCAGGGAAAGGGCAAAGGCTGAATAAATGATAGTATAAAAGACTTTGGTTTTCATTTTATCATATTTTGATTCAATAGTTAATTATTTAATCATGGAATTGTATTTTTCAGGCAATAACTGTTACTGTTATATAAGGAACTGGCCCAGGGGGCTTGGGGATAAGGGGGAAAGGGGACAGATGGAAACAGAGGAATTATTGAAAAAACGCCTGGGTGAGCTTGCCAAGAGGTGTTATCAGAATAATCAATATACATTTACCGGGTTTTTAAGTATGGCGGATATGGCGTGCTTTTATGGGATGGAGAAGGAGCTTTCCTTCGTCCCTTATACCCTTTGGGGCGGCAGCGATTTCTGTGAACGGGTGATGATACGCTTTGGAAGCGGGGATGAGTTTGGCTATGAGGAACCCTTCCCTATCGCCTGCCTTCATGTAAAACCCCTTGCCGCAAAATTTGCGGACCAGCTTGGCCACCGGGATTTCCTTGGGGCGCTGATGAACCTGGGAATTGAAAGAAGCACGGTGGGGGATATTATACTGGGAGACAAGGAAGGGTATATTTTCTGCCTGGAAAATATGGCAGACTTTATTATGGGGCATCTGGACAAGGTGAAGCATACCTCTGTTGTGTGTACCAGGGCAGAGTCCCTTCCGGCGATTACGAAGGACAGCCGCCAGGAAATAAAAATACAGATTTCCTCAGAGCGGATAGATGGGGTTTTGTCAAAGGTGTACAGGCTTTCCCGGGGCGAGGCCATTGAATATTTCCGCCAGAAAAAGGTTTTCCTCAATGGCAGGCTGTGTGAGAATAACAGCCAGATGTTAAAAAGCGGTGATGTGGTAAGCGCAAGAGGCTGTGGAAAGTTTGACTACTGCGGCCAGCAGAACATAAGCAAAAAAGGGAAAATCAACGCTTCCGTAATGTGCTACGGAAAGAGGTAAGAAGAAAAGGCGGCCGCCGGGAGGGCGGCAGTGGAACTGGAAAACAGCGGATGCCTGGAAGGGCAATAGCGGAACTGGAGTAGGAGAGTTGGTATGTTGATGCTGGAACAGATGGCGGTACTTTTTTTATTGATGGCGGTAGGGTATTTTTGTTATAAGAAGGAGATTATCACAGATGAGGTAAGCAGGAAGCTTTCCGCCATTGTGGTGAATATTGCCAACCCGGCACTGGTGCTTACCGGGTGTATGGGGGAGGACAAGATCCATGGCAGTGAGCTGGCCCTTACGGTGGTGATCATGCTTCTGATTTATGCTTCCCTTCTGGGGCTGGCGTTTTTTCTGCCACGTCTTTTGCGGGTGGAGGAAAAGAGCAGGGGAACCTATAAGGCAATGACGGTGTTTTCTAATATTGGCTTTATGGGATTTCCGGTAATCTCTGCCCTGTATGGAAGCGGTGCACTGCTTTATGCTGCCCTTTTTATGATTCCCTATAATATTTTAATATACACTTATGGCATATCCGCTATGGCAGCAGCGCCAGACAAAGAAGGCCCAAAATCCTCATCCCTTGGGCGGATTTTTAATGTAGGGGTGGCTGCCTGTATCATAACTATCATAATTTACCTTGCAGGGGTTCCGGTTCCGGGTTTTGTGAAAACCACAATTACTAATTTAAGCAGCCTTACCGCGCCCCTTAGTATGATGGTCATAGGTGCTTCCCTGGCAACGCTGAATATCAGGGAACTGTTTACGGATGGGAGGCTTTTGGTATTTTCCCTGATAAAATTGATCCTCATACCAATCATCGGTGTTTTGCTTGTGGCGCGGTTTGTGGATAATCAGGTGATTTGTGGTGTTTGTATGGTTATGCTTTCCACTCCGGTAGGAAGCATGACTGCCATGCTGGCGCAGCAATATGAGGGAGATTATGAAATGGCGTCAAAGGGGGTGGCGCTGACAACGGTCCTGTCCGTAGTCACTATGCCGCTGGTATCATTTCTTGTAATGTAAGATAGGGAATGGGAGGATGAAAAAGTGTTAGATTACAGTGCCCAGAATAAAAAAGCGTGGGAATACAATGCTTATGAGTTTTGGCTCAGGCAATCGGGAACGCCTAGCCAACGGGCAAAAAGGGATATAGAAAATCCAGTTGGGATGCTGAGGCGTTATTCTGGCTATTTTGACGCCTATGAGGGCGTGAAGGTTGCTAATATATGTGGTTCTTGTGGAAAGAAAGCAATTCCCCTGGCTATTCTGGGAGCGGAAGTTACAGTATTTGATATTTCAGAAGAAAATAAGAAATATGCCCTGGAAGTGGCGGAATGTGCAGGGGTATCTGTCAATTTTGAAGTGTGTGATATATTGGAGATTGATAGAAAAAAATATGGAGAATATTTTGATGTGGTATTTATGGAGGGAGGAATTTTACACTATTTTCATGATATTGATGAATTTATGGGCATCATGTATTCCCTTCTGAAGGATAACGGTAAAATGATATGCAGTGATTTTCACCCGTTTACCAAAGTAGCAGATATATTGGATTTTGGGCAGCCAACGATGGGTTATTTTTCAACAGATATTTTTGAAGGGGAGATGGCACATGCCCGTTTTTTTGAAGAGGATGTCCGGAAGCAGATGCCCAAATGCAGCTATAGAAAATATACAATCAGTGAGATTATCAATTCAGTGATCAGAAACGGTTTTATTTTGAGGAAATTTGACGAGCATCCGGCGTGGACAGACCATAGGGTGCCAGGAGAGTTTACAGTAGTGGCGGAAAAGGAACTGTAGGCTGCTGGCACGAGCATGATTTTTCCATACAAAACCCATATAGGGGGATATATTACGTGAAAGGGGAGGTATTGTTCCCAACCCAGATTATTGTCACCAAGGAGCTGGAAGAAGAAACACATATCTGGCTGTCTGCTCTTTCGGATGAGATCAAAAAGCAAAGCATGCTAAGGCTGCTGAAAGAAACCGGCAGGCTATCGGGAAAAGCGGAAAAGGAATATGCGGACTCTGTAATGGAGGTAAGTATTGGAGCAAATAAACAGGTCATAGAAGAATTGATAGGAGATGGTGATATGTGCCAGGCGCTGATGGAGATTATGGAGCCTCAGCTTTTGCTGAGGGAAAAAGAGGCCAGGAAAGAGGGCAGGAAAGAAGGGATACAGGGGACTGTGGATACATTGAGAGAATTTGGGCATGGGGACCTGGAAATAAAAAGAGCAATCATGCAAAGGTATCAGCTTTCCATAGAGGAGGCTGGGGAGTATTTGTAGGTAAAATTCAGGGATGTAATATTGGCATAATGAACCATGAAGATTGTGAGTGATAGGACAAACATCACCTGCCATAGACTGTAATAACAGTTATGGCAGGTGTTTTTATGGAAAGCTTTATAGAAAAAATCAGACGGAAGATAAACATTTTCCCCCAGAGGCAGGAAGGGCAGAGCGGGGAGGAATATGCAAAACAGAGGATTTTTTTGGGGGTAAAGTATGGGGTGTTCCTGTTGACGGCTTTTGCCATACTAAGGGGCGTTCTGGTAACAGCAGGAGCCGGTATAATGGCAAGCAACAGCGTGGATGGGCGGAAGCTTCCTATTTACTGTGTAGAGACACAGGAAAAGAAAATTGCCCTTAGCTTTGATGCGGCATGGGGGAATGAGGATACCCCCAAAATACTTGAGATCCTAAAGAAGCATAATATCCATGTGACTTTTTTTATGACAGGGGGCTGGGTACTCGGATAGGCATATATGAAAAGACTGAAATTTGGCGAGAAATGTACGATTTACAAAGGACAAGCAGCAGGGCAAAAAAGGGATTTGAGAGTCGAAAAATTGAGGTGAGAGTCTATATTTAGTGGGAATATTAGGGTATTAGCATAAGCCCCTATCGGTTGTAGAAATATGATTGATAGAGGCTTATTTAGTGTCCTAATTTATTTGGGATCAATCTCCACACCTATTCACAAAACGTCCATATTTAGACTATTATGAGGGCTATGACCCGTCCAGTTACCGGAGGACAAAAGATTTTCTATATTCGGCTGTGAAAATAGATGCCGAACCGTATAACGGCGGTGTAAGGGCAAGGGTATACATTGACACAGATTCCATGGACAGTTATTACAATGCTACGGGATACCAGGTGGCAAAGTGGTCGAATGAAGGGACACACGGCGGCATGGAAACAGACCACAAGCCGCATGTATGGGATGATACGCTGGACGAGACAATAAATAATGGTGAACTTTTAAAACTTGCAATGGAGTATCTGAAGAGTAAAGGATTTTCAGTAAGGATGTAGAAAGAGGTGAAATCAATGGGAAAAAAACAAAAGCAGATAGATCGACCAGTGAACTAAATGATTATGGGAGGCGTGGAACTTCACAGGAGAAAAGTGTCCTTATGTCATTAAAAGATATGGTAAAACCAGACGGGAAAGTCTATTACATATTATGGAAGTATGCACCTGACCTGTTACCTAAGAACACGTTGGAGAATCCGATTAAGACATTTGAAGATTTGACAAAAGCATATGAGTGTATCAAACCAGATCAGCGTATTTGTGAAAATTATCTCATGGAAGAAAATATACAAAAAGCGGTCAAGTGGTTACGGAGCAGACAACACGCACAAAAGATGTTTGATCTGTATGATGAATTTTGCAAAAAGGCGGCTACAGGTGATGTGCAGGCATTTAAAGCTGTATTGGAGTTTGGGGATAAATATTTATCCGATACAAAAGAAGCGGAATTACTGAAAGTTCTCCACAATGTAAATCTGAATAGTGATGATGAAGAGGAAGACGATTTCTCTTTTGAAGAATAATAGTGGTTGCCCTCCAATTGGAGGGAAGGCACAATAACGCCTAATGGGATTACTCTCATTAGGTATTTTTATTTTCAGTTAGAAGGAAGGTGAAAGTATTACAGACAAAGAAAAACTGGAAATAATTATTTGACACTGACAAGATCAAATACAACGTGTTTTATGATGTCTTATTCAAGAGATAGTGCATTAGAGATATTTGATAAATTAAGAACGATTTATGACTATCTGCCCGATTATGTTAAATTGACAGAAACCACTAACAATAAATCGGCGTTGGCTTTTGATAACAATTCAAAAATTATCGTTGCTACTTGTGGAACTAAGGATAAGGTAAGAGGTTCCACATTGGCATTTGCGCATTTGTCAGAAGTCGGTCTTATGAATTAAAACCTTGAAACACAGCTTATAGCGATAGAGCAGGCTTTAGCCCCTGGTAGTTCTATGATCTTGGAGTCTACAGCAAAGGGATTGAATATTTCACGTCAAGGGATCCGGAGCGGAACGTAGTTCCGCTCCACTGGTTTTTCTTTGCGAACCACCGGTTCGCCTTTGGGATCCACTAATTATTCTGTTGTTTCCGAACAGGTCTGCTGTCCTGGACTGTATTCTCCACAGAGTTCCGGGCAATCTCTTCCCGGATGAGTCTCTTTATGGAACCCTGTTTTGACGGCTGGCTCCACAGCCAATGGATGATATCCTTGTCTGTATGGATATTCAGCTTCATGTAGAAACCCACCGTGTTTTTCTTATCGTATTTTGCCTGCGTTTTTGTACGCGCTTCAATGGAATCAAGCCAGTCTCTCATATCCGCCTCCTTAATGATAGGTATATACCTACCGCCTTGAAAGATGTCCAGCTTCCCTTGCACAGTATTCGCGCATGTTCATGCTGCCAGTCTCAATCCAGTATGCCGTATGGGCATATCGGTCTACTATGGCTTCTGCCTGGACGCCTTCCCCTAACCGTTTGATCCAGTCATCTTTCCGGTACTGGGTACAGAAGATGGTGGAGGTGGAGTCAGACCGCCGCTCCATCAGTTCAAAGAGAAAGTACAGTTCACCGTCCGATATGTCGGAGACCAGCCATTCATCCAAGATGAGGAGCGGGATTTTTCCATACCGGTTCAGCAGCTTCTTCGGGCTGCCTGTGATGGCAGCACAGTCACCGTATTCCATGAGCAGGTCAGGAAGGCGGATATAAAGGGTCCTGGACTGGTTGAGGCACGCCTGTTTCCCCAGGGCACAGGCCAGGTATGTCTTGCCTGATCCGGTAAATCCCTGCAGGACGATACTCTGGTGGGTGTCGATGTACTGGCAGTTTAACAGGTTCCCAAGAAGTTCCCTGTTCAGCCCCCGGCCTTCATACAGGATGCCCTGCATGTCCGCCTGAGGGAAGCGCAGTTTTGCAGACCTTATGAGCCTCTGGATCTTTGCGTTGTATTTTTCCTGATAGACATAATCCACCAGCCGCTGCATCCTGTCGTCAAACGGCAGCCCCAGTGTGGCTGGCTCAGCCTGCTGTGTCTCCAGCCCGGAGATGATTTCGCCAAGGTTCATTTCGCGCAGTTTGCGCCTGCTTTCATCATTGATCATTCCGGCCACCTCCATAGTAATCGCTGCCACGCAGGTACCCCATGGGTGTTTTGGCCCTGTCGGAGGCTTTCTTCTGTTCCATGTAGATTTCATCTTGATTGGCAGCCAGTATGGAGCTAAGATGGTGGTAACGGGGCTTCTTAATCCCATTGGTGACTGCGAATTCGCAGGCGGCTTCCAGGCGCGCTTCGGAGTACTTGTTGCTCAACCGCAGGACAGCCAGGGCAGGATTGTAGCCCTGTTCTTTTATGGATACACCCTCGAAGATCCGGCCAACCACTTCTGCCGTATATTTCCCGATAGCGCCCGCCCAGTTCCTGATGCGCACATCATCCCATGGAGCGACACGGAACTTGTCCGGCATGTCCTCCTGGTGGGTCGAATACTGGTTCTTCCTGCCGGACGGGAAGCGGTTGTGGGTTGCGATGCGGGTGTTCCCGCTGTAAATCTCCACGGTGCTGTCCGTGACTTTCAGGTCTACCGTTTTGCGGGCATACTGGTAAGGGCAGGAATAGCGGTTGTATTCAAACACCACATGGAAGTCAATGTTCACTTTCCTGCCGTATACCCATGCGGCAATCTCATAAGGAATGGAAGGCAGGGGATGGAGGAAGGGCTTCTCATCCAGGTAAGCTTCATAGCGGCTGCCCTCCCGTTTCTGGAAGCTGCCGTGGTTAAAGGCCTCGAGTTTCCGCAATACGGCAGCCTTCAGTTCCTCAAAGGAGCAGAACATTTCATTCCTGAGCCTGGCGATGACTGCTGTCGCAACCTTGCCGACAGTCCCCTCCACAGATGCTTTCTGTTTGGGCTTGCGGATTCCGGCAGGCATGATGGCTGTCTGGTAATGGCTGCCGAGGGCTTCATAATCAGCCGTCAGGACGATCTCCCCTTCCCTGGGATGGGACACAACGCCTGTCTTCAGGTTGTCGCAGATGAGGCGTGTGGCCACACCTCCAAAGTACTGGTACATATGGACATGGGCACGGATGAAGGAATCCATCTTCATGTCCCGGCAGGGCTCTACATAGGAATACTGGCTGTATGGCAGGGTCGCCACGAACAGATAGACTTTCACGGCTTCCCCTGTTGCCGTATCCACATATTCCATCACCGGGCCCGACCAGTCCACTTCCACTGCGTCTCCCGGTTTGTGTTCCAGATGGTTTGTCAGCTTATTCACAATGGTATAGTCACTGTATCCTTTGCAGTATTTCGTGTATCCCATGGGAATGCTGCCGGACGCCCTGCACTGGTCCTGGTATTCCTGCCAGAGGAGTTTCAGGGTAACCCCCACCCGTTTCAGTTCCTGATGTACATATCCGTAATCGGGCCGTGCATACATGGATTCCTGCACGGACTTGTCAGGATAGGACATGCGGTAAACCGAGTCTTCATCCATATTTCTGACATCTTCGTAGGAGATGCCATTTTCATCTGCTTTGTGAAATACATCACCAACAGAGTTAACAGAAATGTGTCTTGTACGGGCAATGGCATTTCTTCCCATTCCGTTGCCCCGAAGCTCCAGTATAAGCTTCACATTGATTTTTTTGGCCATAATATTCGGCCTCCTTTCGTAGAATCGGAGACAATTTCTCCAAACATGATTCTACAGGAGACACTTACTAATCGTTAAGCACATACCATAAATTTTAAATTGGATCCATTCGTGTGAAGGGTGGATCTATTCCGAATACTGGTTATAAACTGGATCCTTTCAGCTGACTGGTGGATCTCAAATGAATATCAATGGCTCCCCAGGCGCGAAATATTCAGGGATTAAATAAGTTTCATGAGTTATGGCAAGGTGCGGTATCGAAAGAAAATAATTATACCCCATTCTTCTTCCCATGGTATCGTGACCGCCGAATGTTCTCAAGCGAATATAAAGAATTTTCAGAAATGTATAAGGCTAGGAATGGTAGATATCTGGCAGTTGAAGAATTGGATGAAAAAGAACAATGGCTATATGAAAAAGGTACTTCTTTACAGATGCTCATGTGGCGAAGAGTAAAGATCAAAAATCCGGGTGAAGATGGTTTTATGCAGGAATTTCCGTCTACCCCTACAGAAGCATTTCTCAATTCTGATGGCGCGAATATCTTTGATATCAAATGCATCCATGAAAGGCTTATCAATATTGATAAGTATGCAAAAGTCTTACAGATCCCTAAAAATATATCCCCTATATTAAAACAGAATAAGCAATACTTAAAAATCTGGAAATACCCTGTCAGCGGAGAACGCTATTATATTGGTTGTGACGGAGCGGAAGGTTTGGGTGGCGATCATGATCATTCCGTGATCGAGGTATTGGATTCAGACGGATTCCAATGTGCGGAATTCAGAACGAACCGCATAAAACCATATATATATTCGCTGAAATCCTCTATGAAATGGCATTGTACTATAACAGCGCGCTCCTATGTATTGAACGTGCAAGCGCAGGGATCACCATCATAGAGAAAGTAAGGGATACTTATAAATATGTGAACATGATGCGTTATAAATCTTTTGATGCAAAGGGTAAGACAGTCAGAAAGTGGGGATGGGAAACTTCACAGGGCAGTAAACCCAAAATGATAAACAGTTTCGTTGAATTGTTTGAAACAGGCGGTATGTGTGTCAATTCAAAGGAACTGTTAAAAGAAATGAGATCATTCCAGTCAATGGACGGTAAGATGTGTGCTATCTCAGGGCATGATGATTGTGTTATGGCTATGGCACTTGCGATAGTGGCAATGCTCAACCGTATACATTATGGAAGACCATTAAGGAAAGGATAAACAAATTATATGGAGAAGGATATAGAAGAAAATGCAGTATGAGGAATATAAAAAAATGATCATGTCTGGAATGGTGGAGTACGTCAACAATGGTGGCTCCACTTTCCTATCGGAAATGCGGTAAAGGAATATTTCTTTGAGTATGATAATAAACTTTTACCCCATGACGATAAAGAATTTCTGACGAATAAAGCTGTACAGGCAATTGATAAACATAAACCCCTTCCAGACGGGATAAGGCTTGTACGGTGCGTTTGGCATGGAAGGAGAGTGTGTTAATGAAGAACCCCTTTTCAAGATCATTTCATAGAGGCAGACGAAAGGAATATAAAGTAATGCAGAATAGATCAGATTTAACCTGGTATCAGGATGAGATACGTAAGACGGAACATATGCAGAGAATTAACATGGTATCGGATATTGACAGTTATTTGTTGCGGGAACATAAAGTGTTGCAAAGACCGAATTTCCAATTTAAGGATAAAGAGTTTCAGACCGCTAAAATCATTTTACAGACGGTAAAGACGATCATAAATTTTCACACCAGTTATACAGTCGGGAACCCCATTACATTTACGGGTGATAAGGAATTAGTGGAACTGATCGAACGTGTATACCGGAAAGGACAGTTCACGAAACAGGATTATGAGATCACGACTCAGCTAATGAAGTATGGCAATGCGTGGGAGTACATATATTTGCAGGATAACAAGATCAAATCAAAAGTATTTATCAATGATGAATGTTACCCCTGTTACGATGATAAGGGAAATTATTATGCGTTCATTGAGTATTGGAGGGATAAAGACAGCGGTGCAGAATACCACACCATCTATTATCCAGACAGGGTAGAAACATATATTGATAATGAATTGACAGACACAAATAAGAATCTCACAGGCTTACCCATCCATTATAAATCTATGGTTCCATCCGCATATACGCAGTTCGGGGAATCCTTTATCAATGATTTGATTCCCATAATTGACCAGGTGGAGAATCTATTATCAAAACTTGATGATGCAGTGACTACGTTGTCGTTGAATCCCCTTGGTGTTCTTGCGGCGGAAAGAGTACCTGATGAGCAGCTTGACAGTAATATGATTGGTGCTTGTATTACACTTGGTGAAGGTGGCGAGTTTAAGTATGCGACTGTTACGATGGATCATGCAAATATCAAACAGAAACTTGATTCACTCCTTATGCAGTTTTACGGTATTGCCTGTGTTCCGGCGAGCGTGTTAGGTCAGAGTAATGTAGCGAATGTATCAGAAGTTTCGCTTTCCATGCTGTTTAACTCCACTGACAATGTAGCCAGACAGAATATGTTTGCCCTGAAAGAAGGATTTGCGGTCAGATGGGAGTATATGAGAAAGTTGCTGGCATTACAGGGAACTTCTATAAAAGATGAATTGTTTGATACTCTGGATTGCAGCTTTAATGTGAACAGACCAGTAGATACGGAATCCGCTATGAAAGAAATGAAGATGCAGTATGAAATGGGTGCTATTACTACGGCTATTAAAAATCGACATTTTTAATAGCCATATTTTTCAATGTATTTTAGCTTTTGATGCCGAAAATAGCAGGATACTTTCTCTTCACATTTCTGTAATCCATGCATAAACTCTTCTGTTTTATTATGCATTTGCTCCCTTGTATGCGGAATTATCCCGCTGTGTATGTTCTGTTTCAGACTGTGGTTTAAGTATTCATCAGGGTTTATTTCCGGTGAGTAGGGTGATGTGAAGAACAGCTCGATCTCATCTTTATGTTCTGAAAGCCATCCTTCAACCATCTTTCCATGATGCACTTTTAAATTGTCCACTATAAATAAGACTTTCCTGTCCGTGTCTTTAACAAGGCGTTCCATAAAGTCTATAAATCTCTGCTGCGTCATGTTCTCCCCATAGCACAGGAAATGGCATCTTCCCTGATTGCTGATGGCCGATATCATGTTTATTTTTTCCACTTTTGAATAAGATGGCACGACGGGTGTCTGACCCTTTGGTGCAAAGCCGGACACATGGTAAGCCTGGTTGTTGATCCCCGTCTCATCGCCCCAAAAAATCACGGCATCTTCCGTTTTTGCCTTATTTACAATTGCCGGGTATGTTTCATGCATAAAAGCATCCAGCTTAACATTGTCTTGGAAATATGCCTTTCTGGTAGGGCGCTGGCAGGTCATCCCCCATCTCTTGAGGTATTCGCTCATATTACGCAGTGTTATGGTGATGCCGTATTTTTCCTCAACCAGCTGGCACACGGCGGCACGTGTCCAAAGCATAAAGCTTAATTTCATCTGGTCAGGTGATTTGTCAATCAGTATCCTGCGGATTTCTTTTTCCTGTACCAGTGTCAGTTGGCGTTTTTCGCCAAACTTGCGCCCGCGTTTTTTCTCCTTGAGGCATGCAGTGCCCTCCTTCTTGTATGCACTGGATATTCTTTTAACCGCCTGTGGGGAAATGCCGACTGTATCTGCAATTTCAGATTGTTTTCTTCCTTTTTTTATAAGCGATATCACTTGCTTTTTTATGATTTTTCTTGTTTCGGGCGATACCGTTTTCAAATTAATTATCTCCATAATTATATGATACCAGATATTCATCCGAAAAGCCACAGGCATTGTCGATTTTTAACCGCCAAAGTAATACAATACAAATCCTTCCGGCATATCTTTCTGCCTGCCCACGCTGTCCCGGAAACGGGGAAGGGAAGCGTCCTCCTCAAAGGGCAAATACATCAGCTCAAAATAAGGCTTCGCCGTATCCGCTGTCCGAAAGCCTTTATACCCCATATACTTTGGGTCAGAGAGGAACCCCATTTTCTTTTTGGAGGACAGGATCACAAGACCCTTTTTCCCTTTCTCTTTACTGTCCTTGATACATGCATCCAGCAGGAGGTTCGAGTATCCATGCCCCTTGAACTGCCCGGATACCCACAGACAGTCAATGTACATGTAGCCCTCCGCCTTGACGGGCGCCCATGCGTATTCCGCAGGGATATACTCAATGAAGCATTTCCCCCGGACATTGCCTTTTAAGAATACAAGCCCTTCGTCCAGCCTGTCTTTCAGCCAGTTCTTTTTGGACATGACCTGAATATCTTTGTTATTGGAAATCGCACAGCAGATGTGCTCCTTTTCCATATTTTCGTGTGTCAGTTTTACAAGCTCCATACTCTATTGCCTCCTTTGATCTGTATTTCGATATAATAAAAGAATCAGCCCAATCAACACTAATGTGACAGCCGCCGCTATGATGGAAGTGACACGCATAACGGGGAACTGCTCATATTTCAATATGTAAGTAACAAAAGCATTCGGCAGGTTCACAAAGA
>OFEZ01000570.1_pt1 | contig 25667 bp, 21 predicted proteins | sample 1521241 | NCBI WGS metagenome assembly OFEZ01 (sample SAMEA3504099, study PRJEB24116) | mouse gut metagenome | biome: mouse gut; feature: mouse-associated habitat; material: faeces | place: Denmark | collected 2011
GGCGGCCCCTGCGGGCCCCCGTCCCTCCCGGTTCGCCGGGCCCCGCCTTTTCTTCCTTGGGCTTGCGGCCCCGCCTGCCCTTGGGCTTATCCGGCTCGGGCGCTTTTTCCTTGGCGGCCTTGTCCTTTTTGGCGGGCCCCTTTTCCCCGGTGGCCTTTTCCTCCGGGGCCGGGGTGGGCGGCTGTTCCGGTTCGGGCGGCTCGTTCTTTTCCACCTCCGCACGTTCCGCCGCCCGCCGCTCCGCCATCAGCTTTTCAATCTGGTCAGCGGAGACATTCACCGCGCCGGGGGCCCCAGCCGGGGCATCCTGGGCGGGTGGTTCGCCGCCAGTCTGCTCGGGGGCGTTCTCCGGGGCCGGGGGCTCCGGGGTGGGAGCGTCCTGGGCAGGAGCACCCTCCGGGCCGGCATCGAACAAGCTGGGCTGGGGATTTTCCTCCGGGCTCACGTTTAATTTTTCGTCTGCCATTCGTTACCTCCTTTTTTAATTTCGTGAATGTTGCACAAATCTTGCGCTAAAACTTTGTTACTATTTTTTCGCCTCCCTCCCGGCTATCCACGCAAAAAAGCCGCCCGTTTTTTCTTCCCGGACGGCTTTCTGCGTAATGTGATAGCTCTAATTTTATTTTTTTGTGGTTGCAGGCTCCGAAAAGCCTTGATATTACAGTGTTCCTAATAGGAGCCATTCATATGCACTCAGCCCCACAACTGGGGCCATCGTGTCCAACCAGCTTCAAGATGCTGACCTGAACGAGTATCTTCCCGGCACTGTCACCTATCTGAGCAGGTCGGACTGGAACACCTTCCCTGAGAGCTATACCGGCCTGACCGCCACGGACGCCATGGCGGAGCTAATGATCGGGAAAACCTATCAAAAGCCCGGCGACGCCCCGGATACCGGCGATATGGTTTTCGGTGAGGACGCTGGCTTGAAGCTGGTAAGCATGAAGGATGTGGAGTTCGGGGCGGATCAATGGAAGACGTTTATCGATCAGCTTAGCATCAACCAGCTGGCCACCATCTGCGGTGACAACCGGGGCAATGTGGCCATCCCTGAAGTGGGTAAGCCCGCAAATGCCTCCACAAACGGCCCCTGCGGCGTTCAGGGCAGCTATACCAAGGGGAACCGGAAGGGCTGCACCCTGTTTGTGGATGAGCCGATCCAGGCCGCCACATTTAACCTGGATCTGGCCAGGGAGCGGGGCGCCCTTATGGCGGAGGACGCCATGTATGCCGACGTTACCATGGTGTTTGGTCCCGGCGCCAACATTCATCGGACTGCCTACCTGGGCCGCAACAGCGAGTATTTCTCCGAGGACGGCCTGATGAGCTATCTCATGAGCCGTGCCAACGCCCAACCCATGACAGAAAAGGGCGTCATCACCGGCTTCAAGCACTTCTGTCTCAACGACCAGGAGGTCAACCGCCATGGTGTGGCCACTTTTGCCACTGAGCAGGCCTGCCGGGAGATTTATTTCAAGGCATTTGAAGGCGCGTTGAGCGATGGCGGCGGTCTGGGCGTCATGACCAGCTACAATCGGATCGGGATGACCGCGTCACCTGCCCACTACGGCGCACAGGTGGAGATCCTCCGCAACGAATGGGGCTTTAAGGGCATCAATATCACCGATTCCTCCAAGGATGCCTCTGATTATGTGCTCACTGCCGAGTGTATCACCAGCGGCACCGATCTGTTCCTCTCCGACACCGGGCGCACCAGCGAGCTGACCAATCTGGCGATCAAAGATCGGGACGGAAACATCCTGAACTGGATGAAAACAGCCAATGAGCATTTCTATTATGCCCACAGCCGAAGCATTCTGATTAACGGATTGGCAGAAGAAACTGTCGTCCATGAGACCGTTTACTGGTGGCAGCCGGCGCTGATTGCTGTTTGCGCCGCCCTTGCTCTATTGGCCGTGGCATCCCTGGGGATGTTTGCCTGGAATGCTTACGTAAAAAAGGAGAGACGCTGAGATGAAGAATGTGTTTAAAAACCGGGGTTTGGGGTTTTATATGAATCTGATTGCGGGGGCCACAGCCCTGCTGGGCGCTGTCCTGTATATTGTGCTTGACGGAACAGACAAAACGTTTACATTCATTGGCTTTGCCCTGGCGTTGGCAGGCGCGGGCTCCGCCGCGCTGACGGTGTTCACCCGGCTGAAATTTGCCGCTTTTGTGCCTACAGCGTTTTATGCCGCCGCTTTTGGGGTAGTGCTCCGTGTCGCGGTGCCCAGCTTGTCCGATGTGTGGAACAAAGTCAATTTTATCGGCGGAAATGCCGCTATGGGCATGGCCTTTGCGGGCGTGTTTTTCCTGTGTGCGGTATTGGGCGTGGTTTCCTGCTTTGTTGGATCAAATGGGCAGGACATGAAATAAGAGGATAACTGAAATGAACAAAAAAATCTTTATTATTTCGGCGGTGCTTGGGCTTCTCCTTGTCCTGGGCGCCTGTGCGGACAGATCCCCTGATCGTCAAGGGGATCCTGCCAGCGATCCGTCGGGCGGAGTTTCTTCGGAGGCCTCTGCTGTGTGGAAGCTCTCCATCGCACAGCCGCCGGAGAAGCTGGAGTATGAGGAAGGCGAAACCTTCGATCCGGCCGGGGTTGTCATCAACGCCAAGATGAAGGACGGCTCAATACTGGAAAACGTGGCCTATGAGGGGATCATCGTAGACCAGCCGCTGACGCGGACGTCCCTGTTTGCCAAGTTTGTCTATGGAGGGGAAACCGTGCAGCAGAACATCAAGGTCACGCTAAAGGGGAACCGGGAGGAGTACTCCGTCGCCAGCACGCAGGGGATTGCGGACAGCCCCCTGGCGGGAAAAGTCATCTTTTGGCTGGGTTCCTCTGTCTCAGAAGGGGCCAGTTCCGGTCAGGAATCTATGGCGGATTTCCTGGCCAAAAAGCACGGGGCCCAGTGCATCAAGGAGGCCGTGTCCGGCACCACGCTGGCGGACCGGGCCAACAGCAGCTATGTAAGTCGGCTGGACCAGTATCTGGCCTCTGATGAAAGGGCAGGCCATGTGGACGCGTTCATCTGCCAGCTGTCCACAAACGACAAGGGCTTCCCTGATGGCTTTGGCGCTGTGACGCCGGCGGATGTGCGTGACGCGGCAGCCTTTGACACCGCCACCACCTTCGGGGCAATGGAGTACATCATCGCCACAGCCAAAGACACATGGGACTGCCCCGTATATTTCTACACCAACCCGCCCATGGGCGACGAAAACTATGAAACGATGGTGCAGGCGCTGGAGGAGCTTGCGGAAAAATGGGGCGTGACCATCATTGACCTGTATCGGGATCAGGCGTTCAACGACATCAGCGAGGAAGAACAGGCGCTCTATATGGCGGACAGCATCCATCCGACAAAGGCCGGCTATCGGGAGTGGTGGCTGCCCAAGTTTGAAGAGGCCCTGTCCGGAATTTGAAAATAGGAAAAGGGGGAGCATCATCCATGCCGATCAAAGCAGTCCAGCAGTTTATGCTGGGCACGGGGATGAACACCGAGGAGCAGGCGGCGGACACCATGGCGAACATGAAAGCGGCGGGCTATGACGGGATCGAGCTGTGCCGCTTTATGATCCACCCCAGCGGCCTTTTGGTCCGCCTCATCACCAAAGCCGCCGGCATGCCTGTGGGCGGGGGCGGCAGGCTGGACTGGCCCCGGCTGGTAAAGGAATCCGGCCTCCGGGTGGTCAGCCTGCATATGGACTTGGACAGTGTGGAAAAGGACGTCCCTGCCGCCGCCGCCGAGGCTAAGGCGCTGGGGGCGAAGTACGCGGTGATTACAGGGATGTACCGCTTCCCCTATAGCGACGAAAAGGCGGTCAGGGAACTGGCCGCCCGGCTGAACCGGGTGGGGGAAGCGCTGGGGCGTGAGGGAGTCAGCCTGCTCTACCATAACCACAACTGCGAATTGCAGTGGGTAAACCGGGAACAGCGGGCCTACGACCTCCTATTGTCCGAGACCAGCCCGGCGGCGGTGGGCTTTGAATTCGACAGCTACTGGTTCACGGAAGGGGGTGCCAACGCCCTGTTCTGGATGAAGCAACTGGGGGGACGCATGAAGCTATGGCACATTAACGACCGAGGGACGCGGCTGTCCGGGCCAGCCATGACCCCTATCCTGAAAAGCGACAGCATGGAGCTGGGCTATGGAAATATGGATTTGCTGCCCCTGGTAGAGCAGGCCAAGTCTGTGCCTGTGGAGGCTGTGATTCTGGAGAGCCACCGCAACTGGGTGGACAAATCGCCGGTCAAAAGCTTTCAGCGCAGCGCTGGCTTTTTGGAGAAATACATTTGAGTAGGTGAGGCAAATGAAACTGCGAACACGGATCAATATCAATGAAGGCTGGAGCTTCACCGGGCCAAGCGGCGGGACACAGCGTGTGAATCTGCCCCATACCTGGAACAGCATCGACGGCCAGGATGGTGGGAACGACTATTGGCGAGGAACGTGCATCTATTGCAGAACCTTTTCCAAGCCGGAGTTCACCGCGGAGCAGCGGGTATACCTGGAATTCCAGGGGGTAAACGCGTCGGCCAAGGTAGAACTGAACGGGACGTTTGTTGGGATACACAACGGCGGTTATTCTACCTTTCGATGGGATGTCACAGAATTCATCTCAGACAGCAATGTCCTGATGGTCCACGTGGATAACGGCATCAATGATCGGGTGTACCCCCAGAAAGCGGATTTCACCTTCTACGGCGGCATTTACCGGGATGTCTCGTTAATTGTGGTCAACAAATGTCACTTCGACTTGGATTACCTGGGTGGGCTGGGCATCATGGTCACGGCCAAGCCCGTCGAAAACTACAGCAAGGGCGAGGTGCAGGTAAAAACCTGGAGGAACTGCGAAGACGGCCAGGTGCATATCTCCATTCTGGATGGGGCAGGGAAAGAGGCCGCTGCTATTGATGCGGACAGCGGCAAGCTGGATTTGCCTGATGTACATCTATGGGATGGGATAAGGGATCCTTATCTTTACACTGTAGTGGCAACCCTCACCATAGGGGATAAAACGGTAGATCAGATCAGCGCCCGTTTTGGTGTGCGGGACTTTCGGGTAGATCCCAGAGAGGGGTTCTTTCTCAACGGGCGCAGCTATCCCCTGCGGGGCGTCAGCCGCCACCAGGACTGGAAGGGGATCGGCAACGCCATCACAAAGCAGCACCATGACGCCGACATGGAGCTGATCCGGGAGATGGGGGCCAACACCATCCGCCTGGCGCACTACCAGCACGATCAGTATTTTTACGACCTGTGCGACCGGTATGGCATGGTGGTGTGGGCGGAGATCCCCTATATCTCGGAGCATATGGCCAGCGGCCGGGACAATACCATCAGCCAAGCCAAAGAATTGGTCATCCAGAACTACAACCACCCGTCTATCGTCGTCTGGGGGGTGTCCAACGAGATCACCATTTCCACCAAGGACAAGGTGGATATGCTGGATAACCACCGGGTGCTCAACGACCTGTACCACCAGCTGGATCCCACCCGGCTCACCACCCTGGCCTGCTACGCCATGTGCGGGCCCTTCAACAAGACCGCCCACATCACCGATGTGGTGAGCTGGAACCTGTACCTGGGGTGGTATGTACCGGGGCTGTTCCTCAACGACCTGTGGATCGACTTCTTCCACAAATGCTACCCGGACAGGCCGCTGGGCTACTCCGAGTACGGCTGTGAGGCAATGCCCAACCTGCATTCCTCCAAGCCCCGCCGGGGCGACCATACTGAGGAATACCAGTGCGTCTACCACGAGTATATGCTGCGCTGCTTTGAGCACCGTCCCTTCCTCTGGGCAACCCACGTCTGGAATATGTTCGACTTTGCCGCCGACGCCCGAGACCAGGGAGACGAGCCGGGGATGAACCACAAGGGCCTGGTGACCTTTGACCGCAAGACGAAAAAAGACAGCTTCTACCTCTACAAAGCCTGGTGGAGCGATGAACCCTTCGTCCACATCTGCGGCAGCCGGTATGTCGACCGGCCCGAGGCAGTCGCCAAGGTCAAAGTGTATTCCAATCAGAGCAAAGTGGCGCTGTACGTCAACGGCAAGCTGGTGGAGGAAAAGACCGGGAAAAGGGTGTTTGAATTCAAAGTCCCCCTGGAGGGCAATGCGGAACTAAAGACCGTGGCAGGCAACTGCACCGACCAGTGTGCCATCCGCCGGGTCAGCGCACCCAACCCGGACTATCAGCTCCACGGGAAAAGTTCCAACAGCGCCAACTGGGTGTGAGAAAAAGGAGGTTGGGATTTTATTGAAGCATGAGGATTTGATCCGGCAAATGACCTTAGAAGAGAAGTGTTACCTGCTTTCCGGCAAGGACTTCTGGCAGACGCGGAGCGTGGAGCGGCTGGGGGTGCCCAGCATGACCCTGTCCGACGGCCCCCACGGCATCCGCAAGCAGGCCGGGGAGGGGGATCATCTGGGGCTGAACCCGTCCCTGCCCGCCACCTGCTTCCCCACCGCCGCTACAATTGCGAACTCCTGGGATCCCACACTGGGGGAGGAAATCGGCAAATATTTGGGTATCGAAGCCGCTTCCCAGGGGGTGGGCGTAGTGCTGGGCGGGATGTGCACCATGGAAATGGCGGAGGGCATCCTTACCATCTGCAACGGCCACTTTTTCAAGGGGCTGGGAGCCGTTGTCGGCGGGTTCTTCCGCTCGGGTAAGAAACGCAAGGCGGCGGCCGCCATTAAATAAGGAGGAATTGTTATGAGCCAAGAACCCAATACCACACTGAACCGTGCAAAGCCGTATCAGTTGATGCTGTTCCCGCTGAACAACGGCGCGACCAATGTGTATTTTGTCCTGATTTTGTCCTATGTGGCCCAGTTCGGCTCCAGCATTTTGAAGCTGGGGATGTTTGCCTCCATCATGGTCACGGTGATGCGGGTGGCCGATGCCGTTACCGACCCCATCATCGGTGCTATGATGGACCGCACCAGCACTAAAATCGGCAAATTCCGGCCCTTCATGATCCTGGGCAGCGCCGTCATGGCGGTAAGCGTTGTCGCGCTTTATGTGCTGCTGCCGTTCATTCCTGAGAGCATGATGTGGCTGCGCTACGTGGCTTTCGTGGTAGTGTATTTCGTCTGGGTCATCGGCTACACCTTCCAGACCTCCTGTACCCGGGCGGGCCAGACCGTGCTCACCAACGACCCCAACCAGCGGCCCATGTTCACCATCTTCAATACGGTGGGCTCCCTGCTGGGCATGGGGGTCATGCAATTCATGATCCCGCTGGTGAAGGGGATGTACGACGTGAAGGACGCGGCGGGCAACGTCATCACCTCCGGCTACGCTGATCCCATGGTGTACCGCATCATCACCCCCATTGGCATCGCCATTTCCGTGTTCCTGACTATCCTGGCCATCATCGGCATTGCCGAGAAGGATAACCCCAAGTACTATGGTATCGGCGGCGAAAAGCAGGAGAAGGTGAAGCTCTCCGAGTACGTGGAAATCATCAAGAACAACAAGCCCATGCAGCGGCTGATGGTGGCGGGCGCGGGGTGCAAGCTGGCCCTGGCCATCGCTACCAACACCACTGTCCTGCTGGCGCTGTACGGCATCCTGATGGGCAACTACAACTCCCTCTACCTGCCCATGATGGTGCTGGGCTACGTGTGCGCGGTGCCCTTCTTCCTGCTCAGTATGCGCACCTCTCAGAAGCTGGGACAGCGGGCGTCCCTGGTGCGCTACGTCTCCGTAGCCCTGGGCTGCTACGTGGGCGTGCTGGCGCTGCTGCTGTTCAGCGACCACGGCACTCCGGCCCGTATGCTGTCCTTCCCCTTCCAGGGCGGCGGTGCCATCAACCTGTACACCATCCTGTTTATCATTTTCTTCGGTATCGGCTACGGCGCGTACTACGCCACAGCGGATATGCCCATTCCCATGGTGGCGGACTGCTCCGACTACGAGACCTACCGCTCCGGCAAGTACATACCGGGCATCATGGGTACCCTGTTCTCCCTGGTGGACAAGCTGGTGTCCTCCCTGGCCCAGACGCTGGTGGCGTTTATTTTCCTCATCTGCGCGGGCCTGCACGAACTGCCGGACGACGGTACGCCTTACTCCGGCGGCATCAAGGTGGCGGTGATCGTGATGTTCTGTATCATCCCCATGCTGGCCTGGGCGGCCACCCTGCTGGCCATGAAGGGCTACTCCCTGACTGGCGAGAAGATGAAGACCATCCAGGCGGTGAATGCCGCCCGGAAGGAGGCTGTTGCAGGCGGCATGAGCCTGGGGCAGGCCATGGAATCTATCACAGACGAAACAGTGGGCAAAAAATGATGAGATCACTTGGATAAATCAACAGCTCCACATTTTTTGAGGTGCTTACGCGCAATGCTGTAACAAAATATTTCTCAATCATTCGCCTCTGAAAACATGAAATAAAATGATACAGTATGTTGAAAAAGGGTGGCTTTTTGTCATTGTGGAACACACCCGAATCCCCTATTATTTATTGTAGGATTTGTACAAATCCAGGCTCTGATTGATTGTGACCGTCAAGTAAAATGACAGAGGGAGAGATTGTTATGGTAAAACGCACCAGAGTTAAAAACCCGGATGCCGTTACGCTGCGAGACTGTTTCGGCACCACCGCGCTGTCCACTGTAAATGGGCTTTGCACCGTGTTCATGTCCAGTCTATTCATGCAGTATATGACCGACTATGCGGGGCTGGGCGCCATGGGAGCCACGCTGGCCACATCGCTGCTCCTGTTCGCCCGCATCTTTGATGCGGTGGACGATCCGATTCAGGGATTTGTGATGGATCGCGGGAAGCGGACCAAGATCGGAAAATACAAGCCCTTCTTCCTCCTCAGCATCCTGCTGACCGGCATTGGCTGCATCCTCCTCTACTCGCTCCCGTCTGCCTTTGCGACAAAGCCGGTGCTGATTGTCGTGTGGGTCATCTTCTTCTACCTCATGTTCGACGTTGGCACGTCTTTCTACAAGGATAACCTCCTGTTTCGGACGATGACCAATGACCCCAATGAACGCTCCAAGCTGGTCATCGGCCCCCGGGTGTGGGCCATGATGCTGGGTGTTGTTACCTCCGCCTTTACGGCCGTGCTGGTTACGGTGAACGAAACGGTTGGGAACTATCACGACTCGTTTGCCATCCTGATCACCGTTATTGTTGGCGCGGCGATGGTGATTGCCCTGATCGGCTGGTTCTTGGTCAAGGAAAAGCACAGCGCGCAGGGAAATGAGGCAGAACCGGTAAAATTTAAGGACTTCTTCCTTCTGTTCAAAGAGAACAAGCCCATGGTGATCTATTATTTAAAGGGCATCTTTGCCGGCTTTATCTGGTCCCTCATTTTCGCCACCCCTGCGTACTACATCAAATGGGGCTTCTGTACTGACCTTGCCACCGGCGTCACCAACATGGAGCAGTATGGTGTCCTCAACGGCATTTCCTCCATGATGATGCTCATCCCGCTGCTGTTTGGCGCGGTCATTGGCCGCCCGATCCTGAAGCTCTTTAAGAATAACCCGATCAAAATGACCTGCTCCCTGCTGGTCATGCAGTCGGTGGGCGGCCTGATCCTGTTCATTGCCCAAATGACGGGGCTTCTGGCGAAAACTCCCGCGCTGTTCTTCATCACCATGTTCATCATGGCGGTGGGGGTGGGAACCGACTTTGTCCCCCAGTCCATGGTGGAGATGGAAATCATGGACTACAACATTTACAAAACCGGCAAGGATCGCTCCGCCCTGACCATGGTGGCCGGCGGCTTCATCGTCAAGGCTCAGGCGGCGCTTTCTGCGGCAATCATCGGCTCTGTGCTCATGGCGATCGGCTACAACGTAGACCCCGTCACCTCTGATTACCTGGGCGAGCTGTCGCAGATCCCCACCATGCTCAACTGGTTCATCGTCATTATGGGCCTGGTCCCCGCAATTCTCGGCGTGATATCCGCCCTGATCCTGCGTAAATACCCCATTAAGGAAGACGAGCGCAGGAAGATCCGCGAATGCCTCGATCAGCGCAACGCAGGATAAAGCTCAGTCCTCCGAATCGTGCCGGCGGTACTCCAACGGTGTGAGATGATACTCCCGCTGAAATACTTTGTAGAACTGCGTCCTGTTCTCGTATCCCAGCGATGCTGCGATCTGGCTGACCGGGAATTCCGTGTTCCTCAGCAGACGTGCAGCCTCAGCCAGCTGCACCTTCTGGCAATACGCTTTGAGGGTGTACCCGGTGTGCCTCTTGATGATGCGGGAGATATGCTCACAAGAGTAGTTGAGCGCCTCCGCAAGCTCAGTCCGGCGGATGACCCCGTGTTGTGCTTCGATCAGCTTCTTGGCCTGCTCCACGGCCATCAGCTCCCGGCTGTGCCCCAGCGAAACATGGGTGGCCTTATAGACATCGGGGCTTTCCAGCGCGGCAAACAGCCGAAGTAAAGAGGAATAGATGTCAAACTGATAGCCAATCCGCTTCACGGAAAATGCGCGGATCAGCTCCTGGGTCAGCTGCGGGATCGCGTCCGTCCCCAGAAGGGTAAAGTCCAGGTAGTCCTTTTTATAGGCGGCGCGCTCCGAAAGGTTGTCACTGAAAAACTGATTGAGGATGCTTTTGTACTGGAACGGCGGCGGAAATGATTTGGGCCACTGCGTCAGCAGCGCGGGGTCGATGCCGATGTAAACGATATCCGCGTTTGACATATCTGTTTCCCGGTGCATGGTATTTCGGTTGAGGAGGCAGAGGTTCCCCTGAGTATAGGCGGTCTCTGCCTCCTCAATCATGACCCGGACGTCCCCCCGCTGCACATACATCAGCTCGAAGAAGTTATGCTTGTGCATATAGGTTTCATGAAAGAACTCGCTTCTTGCCGGAGTGTGGACGCAAAAGGACCACGTATCCATATAGTTGGAAAACAGGTACTCCTGGGGCGTATGGATGCTGGTCACCACCGACAACGGAGAAAAATAGTCCCGCTCGGCCGTATGGTCGCGAAGATAGTTCGGGCCATGGCTGTCGGTTTGATCCCGCATCTCATCAATGCTGTCAAAATACAGATGTGTCATGTTTTCCATGCTAACGCCCCCTTGAGGGCAGTATACCACAAAAATGCGCGTTTTTAAAGGAGGAACCACCATTGAAACGGCAATGCTACAATCCCTATCTCCCCAGCTGGGAATACATCCCCGACGCTGAACCGAGGGTGTTCGGCGAGCGGCTGTACATCTATGGGAGCCATGACCTGTTTGGAGCCAAGGAATACTGCGAGGGCAATTACGTCTCCTGGTCGGCCCCGGTGGGCGACCTTTCCGACTGGCGGTACGAGGGCGTGATCTTCAAAAAAGAGGATACCCCGTGGAATCAGGAAAAGCTGTCCTACTATGCCCCGGATGTGGTGCGCGGCACGGATGGGCGGTATTATCTCTACTACTCCGTGGCCAATACGTCCATCACCTCCGTTGCCGTGTGCGACACCCCCGCGGGGAAATATCAGTATTTGGGCGACGTCCATTTCCCGGACGGGCGGGTTTATGGCTCAAAGCCGGAAGACTGGTTCGTGTTTGACCCCGCCGTACTGGTGGACGACGATGGACGTGTTTTCCTCTATGTGGGGAGCGGTCAGGCGTCAAACGGGAACTTTGGACACGAGATCAAAGGCCTGTTTGTGATGGAACTCGCGCCTGATATGCTGACCATCATCAGCGAGCCGACGATTATCATGCCGGCGGATTTTGACCCCAAGAAGCCAAACTATTGGGAGGGCCCCTCCATCCGCCACATCGGTGAGTGGTATTATCTGGTCTATCCGGCCACTAATATCACCGGCCTCAATTACGCTATGAGCCTGTTTCCCGACAAGGGTTTTGTCCACAAGGGGCCGATCCACTCCTCCAGCGATATCGGTTTGAACGGCAGAAAGCTCATGGACGCCGCCTATCCCATGGGCAACAGCCACGGCGGCATGGTGTGCGTCAACGGCCAATGGTACATATTTGACCACCGCACCACCAACGGAGTGAAAAAGAACCGGCAGGCCGTGGCTGAGCCCATTGAGATCCAGGAGGACGGCACGATTCAAATGGTGGAGGCCACAAGCTGTGGATTGAACGGCGGCCCCCTGAAGGGGATCGGGACCTATCCGGCCTACATTGCCTGCGTCCTTCATCACGCCGGGGTGTTTGGCATCCGCAACCCTATGGGCGGGCCTGAGATCACCCAGGACGGCCCGGACTATGAACCGCCGGAGCCAGAGGACGGCGAAGTGACGATGGACACGGAGCTTACCGCGCCAACGGCCTATGTCTCCAAAATGAAGAATGGCAGCGTCGCCGGGTTCCGATATTTTGACCTGGAAGAAACCACGCGCATCGACGTGACGGTTCGCGGCGGGGGCGGCGTACTGGAGCTTTTGCCCGGGGAAAAGGGTGTCGTCATAGCTTCCATTTCCATTGCCGCCGCGGACAAATGGACGGCTGCCGGCACGAAATTCAACGCCAAGCGGCTGGCGCTGGAAAGCCGCCGGCCCATCGGCTCCTGCCCCCTGTATTTTCGGTATAAGGGCAAAGGCGCCCTTGATATTTTGAACTTTACACTCGCATAACGAAGGAGGATAACCATGGACTGGACACCAATTTGGCATCAAGCCGCCGCCCCCGCATTCGCTATGGGCCTGTTGGCAGGGAAAAAGAAAACGGTGGTGTTTCATGTAACGCCCCAGGTTTCCGGCGAGAAGCTTCGGGTTCGTTTCTCAAATTACTATGGGAAGAAACCCTATGCCATCGGCGGACTGACGATATGGGCGCAGGGGAAGATGCACCCCGTCACGAGCGGCGGCAGCGGCTCCTTCTCTGTCCCCGTGGGGGAAAGCTGCTATTCTGACGAGATTCCGTTCCCGACGGCCCAGGGCGAGGAGCTGGAGATCAGGCTCTATTATGCGTCAAAGGTCATGGACAGCAATATGACCGAGGAGGCCGCCGTGGTCTACCCGGGCGATCACACCGGGGACAAGGAGCTTCCCCCGGCCCGCAGGGAGGGCTATAAGGAGCAGTACAACCTCTATGAAGCCGTTCCCGGGATGGATCAGATTGATGTGCTCACCGGCCAGCCGTCGAAGATCATCGCAGCCTTCGGGGACAGCATAACGGCCATGAACCGCTGGGTGAAGCCGCTGCAAAAGCGCCTATCCGACGCCTACGGCGGCCGGTACGCGCTGATGAACGCCGGTATCAGCGGGAACTGCCTGCTTTATGATGTTCCAGGGCTGATGGGGGCTTCCTACGGGGAAAAAGGGGTATCCCGGTTTGAACGCGATGTGCTCCGCTTTGACGGCCTCCACGGGGTGATCCTCGCGCTGGGGGTCAATGACGCGGCTTATTACTCCAAAAAGACAGAGGCGGCCATCTCCCTGGAAAAATACGCGTCTGCCGTAACAGGCGTTGTGGAGCGGCTCCACAAGGCGGGCGTCCGGGTGATCGCCCAGACTCTCCCGCCCCGCATCGGGTTTGTGAAAAAGGGCTATACCCCGGAGATGGAGGCCCTGCGGGTCAGCATCAACGGGTGGATCAGGGAAAGCGCGATGTTCGACTACGTATTTGACGCGGACGCCCTGCTGAGGGATCAGAACGATCCCTCGGTCACCGATGAGCGCTACCATCAGGGCGACCATCTGCACCCGAACCAGGCCGGCGGTACGCTGCTGGCACAGGCATACGATTTGAAACATCTGACCGGGGAGGCGTAGGCATGGGCAAGAAGTATTTTACGCTCAGCTTCGATGATGGGCTGGAGCAGGACAAACGGGTGATCCGGCTGATGAAGCAATACGGGCTCAAAGGGACTTTCAACCTCAATGCCGGCCTGTTCGGCGCCCGCGGCGAGGTGAAGGGGATCGGGACCTTCTCCTTCCAGGACTGCCCCGAGGGGGTAAAGCACAAGTGGCCCTTCTCCTATGTTCAGCACAACCGGATCCCAAAGGACGAGGTGCTCCAGGTCTATGAGGGGATGGAAATTGCCACCCATGGCTTCCGGCATGAATCCCTGGGCGCTGTCAGCGAGGATGAAATGCGCGCGTCGGTGGACGCGGACAAGGCCGGCCTGGAAGGGCTCTTTGGCGCCCCCGTCGTGGGCCATGCTTATGCGCAGGGCTCCACCTCGCCGGCGGTGCAGGCGTATTTGAAGGAACGGGGCTACCGGTATGCCAGGGCGGTGTTTCCCTCCGGCGGCTATGAGTTCCCCGAAAACCCGCTGAACTTCCGCCCCTCCACCTCCATCATTTTGAAGGACGCCATGAAGCTGGTGGAGCGCTTCAAGCGCGAGGAGCTCCAGGACCGGGACCTGCTGCTATACCTCTGGGCGCACAGCTATGAAATGGACTACGAAAAGGGCAATGCCAGCTGGGATGCCCTGGAACGGCTTTTTGAGGCCATCGCGGGGCGCAGCGATATCGTATACTGCACCAACAGCGAGGCATTCTCACATATTTGAGGGGGCGCAGACAGATGAAAAAACAAAACTTCAACACGGGCTGGCTGTTCAGTGCCGTGGGCGGGGAGCAGGCCATGAAGCCGGTCACGCTTCCCCATGACGCGATGCTGTACGAGAAACGCTCGAAGGATGCCGCTACGGCAGGGGCCTGCGGATATTTTCCCGGCGGCGCCTATGTCTATATCAGACGGCTTCCCGTGCCCGAGGAGTGGCGGGAGCAGTCCGCCGTCCTGGAATTTGAGGCGGTCTATCAAAACGCCCAGGTGTTCGTGAACGGCACCCTCGCCGCCGAGCAGCGGTACGGCTATATCAGCTTCTTTGTGGCGCTGGAGCAGTATCTGAAATACGGTGAGGAAAATGAGATAAAGGTGATCGCCGACAACTCGGCGGTGCCCAATTCCCGCTGGTATTCCGGAAGCGGGATATATCGGAACGTAAACCTTTTCCTTGGGGATCGGAACCATATCATCCCCGACGGCCTATTGATCTCCACCTCCGGGAACAACACGGCCCATGTGAAGGTGTCGGTCACCGGCGGCGACACGGTTCGGGTTTCCATCCTGGACGGCGAAAGCCTCGCGGCGCAGGCCGAGGTGCCGGTAAAGGACGGGACAGCTTCCGTGGACATCCCCGTTTCCCAGCCCCGGCTTTGGGACGCAGACCACCCCGAGCTGTATCTGTGCCGGACGGAGCTGCTGAAGGATGGCGAGGTGGTTGACACGGCGGAGGAGCGGTTTGGTTTCCGCACCCTCAGCTGGAGCGTCAAGGGCTTCTTCGTGAATGGGCAGGAGACGCTGCTTCGCGGCGCCTGCATCCACCACGACAACGGCATCCTGGGCGCGTGCTCCTTTGAAGCTGCTGAACTCCGCCGCGTCCGGCTGCTCAAGGAGGCCGGCTTCAACGCGATACGTTCCTCCCATAACCCGGCGTCCAAAGCCTTGCTGGATGCCTGTGACCAGCTGGGTATGTATGTCATGGATGAATTCTGCGACAACTGGCTGGTGCATAAAAACCCCTACGACTATGCGGACAAGGATTTCCGTGCGTGGTGGGAACGGGATCTCACTGCCATGGTGATCAAAAACTACAACCACCCCAGCGTAGTCATGAATTCCATCGGGAACGAGATCTCCGAGCTGGCCATCCCCGAGGGACAGGAGTACTGCAAAAAGCTGGCCGTCCTGGCCCGGAAGCTGGATCCGGGGAAAGCCGTGACCCTGGGTGTCAACCTGATGCTGTGCAGTATGTCGGCCAAGGGCGGCGGCATATACGGCGACAAAAAGGACGGGAAAGAGAACAAGAACGGCAGTCAGACCATGGATAATGTCCCTACCAGCGCGTTCTTCAATATGCTGATGAACATGGCCGGGGGGATGATTGAAAAAATGGCCGCCAAGCCCGCCGCGGATAATGCCACAAAGGTGTGCTTCTCCTACCTGGATATCGGCGGGTATAATTACGCCGCCTCCCGGTATGAGAAGGACGGCACACTTCATCCGGACCGGGTTATCGTTGGCTCCGAGACCCTGCCCAAAAACCTCTATCACAACTGGCAGCTGGTGAAAAAGCTCCCCTATGTCATCGGCGACTTCATGTGGACCGGCTGGGACTACCTGGGGGAGTCCGGCATCGGCACCGTCCGCTACAAAAGCTTCAAGAATCCCGGTCAGGACGCGCCTATCATTTCCGGCGGCTGCGGCGTGATCGACATCTGCGGAAAGCTCCGCCCCGAGGTGCAGTGGAACCGGCTGACCTGGGGACTGGATCACACCCCCGGTATCGGTGTGGAACCGTATACCCACGCCGGGGAGACGGGCTCTGTATCCATGTGGCGTGACACAGACGCGGTGGCAAGCTGGTCTTGGGCCGGCTGCGAGGGGAAACGGAACAAGATCACCGTGTATTCCGACGGTGACACGGCGGAACTCATCCTAAATGGGCGTTCCTATGGGAAGAAAAAGACGAAGGAGTATAAGGCCGTCTTCAAACACATTGCCTATGAGCCCGGAACGATCACCGCGATCAGCTATGACAGTGCCGGGAAAGAGCTGTCCCGCACCTCCATGAAGACTGCCGAGGGCGCCAGCGAACTGCGCGTGGCTGCTGATCGGAACACCTTGAAGGCGGGGACGCAGGATCTGGCTTATTTGAGCATCGACCTGACCGGCGCGGACGGGATCACAAAGTCTTCCGAGGACACCGCGGTTACGGTGGAGGTCAGCGGCGCCGGCGAGCTGTTGGCCCTTGGCTCCGCAAAGCCCAATATGGGGGAGAACTTCTTCTCCAATACCCATACCACCTATTATGGGAAAGCGCTGGCCGTTGTCCGCGCCGGAGACGCCCCTGGCGGGATCACGGTGACTGTGCGGGCAGATGGGATGCAGACCAGGACGGTCGAACTGAACGCGATCTAAGCAGAGCAAGGAAGGGACGTTATGGACAAAAAAGAAACTGGCTTCTGGAACACCCCCCTCATCAGCTCGCTGGTGAGATCCCAGAGCGTAAAGCTGCCGGAAATGCTGCTGGGCTACTTCATCGGCCCCTTCGGGGCGCTGCTGTCCTCCGGCATTTTCACCAGCATCCTGCAAAACTACTTCACCGATGTGCTCAAGCTGGATTTGAGCTTCCTCACGGGGCTGCAGCTGTTTTCCACCATCCTGATCGTGGCGGCCAACCTTGTGGTAGGACAGCTCATTGAGCGCACAAAGGCCCTGGCGGGCAAGGCCCGGCCCTGGGTGCTGCTGTCTGCGCTGACGCTGAGCGTGGCCAGCGTGCTCATGTTCATCGTCCCCGTCCAGAGTCCCACGGCAAAAATGGTGTGGATCGCCATCGCCTATAATCTCTACTACGCGGTGGCGTATCCCATCTACAACACCGCCAACTCCACCCTGATCCCTGTGTCCACCCGGGACAGCAAACAGCGGGCCACCCTGGCTTCCTTCACCAACGTGGCGGGCCTGGGGGTCATGGGTGTGGGCTCCATGGTGTTCCCCATGCTGGTATCCTTCGCCTTGAAAGAAAACCAGGGGCTTTGGTTCATGACCATGCTGGCCGTGGCCATCTTCACCGCCCTGACCATCTTCCTCCAGTTCAAGTTCACCCGGGAGCGGGTCACGGAGGAGAGCATGGGCACAGCCGGCAGCGACGCCCAGGACAAAACGGCCACCCTGGGGGAACAGCTCAAGGCTGTGACCAGCGAAAAGTGGTGGTGGATCACCATTGTCTTTTACATGGGCTTCCAGTGGAGCGGGGCCATGAAGAACGGCTCCATGGCTTTCTTCTGCAAGTGGGTGCTGGACAACACCTTCTTTGGCTCCGCCGACGCCTGGGGCGCGTCCCAATCCCTGCTGGCAGTGCTGGGGGCCATCCCCATGGCGGTGGCGGCGGCGCTGGTGGTGCCGTTGGCCAACAAATTCGGCAAGCGCACCGTCACCATCATCGGCATGGTGGTCGGCGTCATCGGCGGTGTCATTGCCGGGATGGGGCAGGGCCAGATCGTCCCGGTGGCCATCGGCGTGGCGATCAAGTGCCTGGGTTCCGCCCCGGCGTGCTACCTGATTTTGGCCATGCTGGCGGATGTCATCGACCACATTGAATTCAAGAGCGGCATCCGCACAGACGGGTTCACCATGTCCATCTACAGCTCCATCATGGTGGCCGCCACCCCGATCTGCAACGCGATTTTCAGCGCCATCCTGAACGGCAGCGGCTATGACCAGGGCGCCGACGTGGCCTTGGGCACCGCGGGGCAGACCGCCGCGGCCCAGGGGGCCATCACAGTGAGCTATATCTGGATCGAGACCATCGCCTATGCCGTGTGCGCGGTGCTGATGCTGCTGTGGACGGTGGAGAAAAACCTCCCCGAGGAGCAAAAGGCCATCGCGGAGCGCAAAAAGTGAGGGGGCGCGGCGTGAAAACAAAGCAGGCGTTCAACCCCTATCTCCCCAGCTGGGAGTACATCCCGGACGGCGAGCCTCATGTGTTCGGAGACCGGGTCTACGTCTACGGCTCCCACGACAGGTTCAACGCGCCCATCTTCTGCGTCAACGACTACGTGTGCTGGTCCGCCCCGGTGGACGACCTGTCCGACTGGCGGTATGAGGGCGTGATCTACCTCAAGAACCAGGATCCGAAAAATAAGCTGGGCCTGCGGCTGCTGTTCGCCCCCGACGTATGCCGGGGGGCGAACGGGCGGTATTACCTCTACTACGCCTTCGATTTTATGGGGATCATGGGGGTGGCCGTCTGCGACACTCCGGCGGGGCATTATCAATTCCTGGGCCATGTCCGCTACCCAGACGGCACGGTATGGGGCCGGAAAAAAGGCGACCAGTTCCCCTTCGACCCCGGCGTGCTGGCGGACGACGACGGGCGGATCTGGCTGTACTCCGGGTTTTACACCCCCACCCCCGCCGCCGTCACCGGCTTCAAAAAGCTGAAAAACGACGGTGGCACGGTGGTGGAGCTGGAGCGGGATATGCTCACCATCAAGGGAGAGCCCCAGGTGATTTTTCCCAAGGAGGGCCCCGGCTCCTTCCCCAACCACGAGTTTTTCGAGGCCAGCTCCATCCGCAAGGACGGGGACAAGTACATCTTTGTCTACTCCTCCCGGCACAACCACGAGCTGTGCTATGCGGTCAGCGACCGGCCCGACGGCGGCTTCACCTTCGGAGGCACGCTGGTGAGCCAGGGTGACCTGTTCCTGGACGGCAACGAGGACGAGCGAAAGGGCCTGAACTACCTGGGCAATACCCACGGCGGGCTGCTGAACATCGGGGAGGACTGGTATATCTTCTACCAACGGCAGACCAACCGCCACTCCTATTCCCGTCAGGCCTGCGCGGAAAAACTGGTTCGCAGCCCCGACGGCTCCTTCCGGCAGGCGGAGCTGACCTCCTGCGGGCTGAACGGCGGGCCGCTGCGGGGCATTGGGCGCTACCCGGCCTATATTGCCTGCAACCTGTGGAGCAGGGACGGGGTGGGGCGGTACGACTGCCCCAGCCCCCGGAGGGCATTTGCCACCCACCCCTTTTTCACCCAGACCGGAAAAGACCGGGAGGGGGATGGCGGCCAGTACATCGCCAATATGCGGGACGGCGCTGTGGCAGGCTTCAAGTATTTTGACATCCGGGAGCTCAAAACTGTATCGGTGGAATTGAGCGGCGCGGCGGAAGGGGAATTCCTGCTTTCCGGCAGGCCGGACTTTCAAACGGTGTCGGCGCGCATCCCGCTGAAGCTGATCGGTGGGCGGGCGGAGTTCCGCGCAGACTGTGCTTTAGATAACGGGAAACGGGCACTGTATTTCAAATTCTGTGGAGTGGGACGTGTTGACTTCCACTTCTTTTCGTTGGAGGGAGCAAAAGATGAAAGCAAATCAATTTAATGACCACTGGCAGGTAAAGTACTTGGGGGAACGGGCGCCTGGCGTTCCCATCAGCCTCCCCCACGACGCCATGCTGTCTGAGCCCCGGACGGAGTTGTCCGCCGGGGGTATCAATACCGGCTGGTACGAGGGGCGGGACTATCTCTACACCAAGGTTTTTACGCCGGACAGAGCGCTGACGGATCAATGCGCTGTGTTGGAGTTTGAGGGCGTGTACCACAACGCCGAGGTGTGGCTCAACGGGGAAAAGCTGGCTTTCCGGCCCTACGGCTACACCAACTTCTATGTGGAGCTGACGGGGAAGCTGCGGGCGGGGGAGGAAAATACCTTGGAGGTCATCGCCCGCAACGCCGACCAGCCCAACTCCCGCTGGTACTCCGGCGCGGGCATTTACCGGCCTGTTGTCTTGTGGACGGCGGATCGGGAGCACATCAAGCTCAACGGGGTGAAGATCCGCACACTATCCCTGGATCCGGCCCAGATCGAGGTGCGGGTGGAGACGGAGGGTGCGGGGCCGGTGTCCGTGGCCGTTCTGGACGACGGACGAGAGCTGGCCGCCGCATCCGGGGAGACCAAGGGGCAGTTTACATTTACCATGATCCTGGAAGGGGCTAAGCCCTGGAGCCTGGACGATCCTCAGCTCTATGCGTGCCGGATAAGGTTTGGGACGGATGAGGTGGTGGAGACCTTCGGTCTGCGCACCCTGGAGTGGGGCCGCCGCGGTCTGCTGCTCAACGGGGAGCGGGTCATTGTCCAGGGGGCCTGCATCCACCACGACAACGGTGTGCTGGGGGCCTGCTGCTACGAGGACGCGGAGTGGCGCAAGATCCGCATTTTAAAGGAAAACGGCTACAACGCCATCCGCTCCGCCCACAACCCCTGTTCCAAGTTCCTGCTGGATGCCTGTGACCATCTGGGTGTGCTGGTGATGGACGAGTACATCGACCATTGGTACATCCATAAGACGGAACATGATTATGTGGATTACTTCATGGAGTGGTGGAAGCAGGATTTAAAGGACATGGTGGACAAGGACTACAACCACCCTTCAGTTATCCTCTACTCCACCGGCAACGAGGTGTCCGAGACCGCCCAGGAAAAGGGGATCAAGCTCACTGCCGATCTGACGAACCATCTCCACCAGCTGGATGATACCAGGCCCGTCACCTGCGGCGTGAACATCTTTTTCAATTTCCTGTCCTCTGTCGGCTTTGGCGTCTACAGCGACGAGAAGGCAAAAAAAGAGGCCGAAAAGGCGGAAAAGCTGAAAGACATTATTGCCCTGCAAAGCCAGCTGACACAGGTACGGTACGAGATTGAATCGTATGAATCCCAGCTGCGGATGTATGATAACCTGATTGACTACAGCACCGTTTACCTGGATGTTTACGAAGTAGAGCGCACAACCAGCGTGACGCCTGTGCGGGCATCCTTCTTTCAAGAGGTTTCAGACCGGTTTTCAGATAATTTATATGCCGTCGGCCAGTGGCTGCGTTCTGCGGCAGTCTGGATAATCAGCTCGCTTCCGGTACTGGTTCCGCTTGGGATTGCGGCAGCTGTGCTTTTGCGGATTTTCTGGAAACGCTTCCGGGGAAGGGGGCTGCGCAGGGCCGCATTGGCAGCAGAGCCCCAGGCGCAGGATAAAGAGAATATTAAAGATAAGGATAAGGACGCGGACGAGACAGAATCATTCTGACGGGCTATGCTGATATATCTGCTGCATGTCTCCGCATTTCCCCATTTACTCACATGTTTCTAAATATTCAGACAGCAGGGCCGAAGATGGATTTAACCGCAACGCCCTGCTGTATTCTGGGCTATCTTCGTCAGGCGGTGCCTGTTCTGCATGAATCACTACACGTTCCCGTTCCTTTGCAGTTTCAATTCGTCAGATCCATAACCAGCATAGGGAGAATCTGCGCTGTCCCATTTCCACCAGCTTTTTTCATCATCCGGCACCTGCGATTCCGCGACTGATTTTTCCAGAGCCTCGTACGACCATGCGGAAATATACGGGTGCAGACCCTCGTCAAATATAAATGAATAGAAATAAAAATGTTCTTCTGACGTTTCTTTCAAAGACAGAAATGCAGCGCCGGCGGCCTTTGCAAGGGCGCCAGCCAGTTCCTCATTATCTTTTTCAGTATTCACATCCATTCTGACCTCTCCCTTTTCTCTGCAGATTTCGCCTTACCGATGGCTTTATTATAGCACTTCATTCCCCACGATGAAACCGGTTTCTCTATAAGCAGTTTTCAAAACTCTTTGTTTTTATGAATATTCACTGATATTACAAAAGATACAGGGAACATCAAAAGAGCTATGGAAACAATCACCGCGCCTACAAGCGGGTGCTGCAGGTTCATTTCCCCTGTTACCGGGGACAGAGCTGCCGCAGTCAGACACATAAGACCAACCGCGGTAAAAGCAGAAAGCAGCAGGATCAGTTCATTCTTTTCTGTGCCGATTTTCAAAATAACCGGGTACATCAGGGAAACGGAAATGACTGACAGTCCCAATCCGTACTCATATCCCCAGAGGATCGATAAAAAATTCCATGTCCGACCGGTAAGGCTGATACAAATGGCCGTACAGAGACCTGTAAACAGGCCACAAAGGATAAAGGCGGCAAATGTTACATACTTTGCCCCTATAATCGTATTGCGCTTAACCGGAAGCGTCAGTTCAAATTTATTCCATTTTGCCACCTCATCAGCGTGCAGCGCCGTCCCCGTGTTTACCACAAATAAAAAGACCTGTACCGCAATAATCGCAGGATAGATGGCCGCGTTTTTTATAATCAGCGGCGAAAAAGCCAGTGCCAAAGCCATAATGAATGATATCTTCAGATTGCTTTCCATTGAGTAAAAGTTATTGCGAATAAGACCGTTCACTGGTTTTCCCCCTTTACATATAATAACATGATCTCATCAATTGACGCCGGAACTACCATGGCTTTCGGATACTTCTTTCTGGCGCTGTTTCTGTCGGCAACCAGAACCTGCCATTCATAATCCAGTTTTCGGCAGGCGATAATTTCCTGTTTATCAATCATATCAAACTGTGCCGTTCCGCATTTGACGATTCCATAGCTTTCAAGAAGTTCATCTTTGGGCTTTGAAAAAATCAGCCGCCCTTCATGGATAAAGATAATATAATCAGCTATTTTTTCCAGATCGCCTGTAATGTGGGATGATACCAGAATGGAATTTTCTTCATCCTGCACGAAATCGAGAAACATATCCAGAATGTCGTCACGCACGACAGGGTCAAGCCCGCTTGTTGCTTCGTCCAAAATCAAAAGTCCCGGATGATGCGCAAAAGCCACCGCAATAGAGAGCTTTGCTTTCATGCCCTTTGAAAAAGATCTGATCTTCTTTGCAGCAGGCAGGGACAGCTTTTTCAGCAGTGCAAAGAAATATTCTTCATCCCAGGAGCAGTAAATTCCCCTGAGTACCCTGTTCAGTTTCCCGGGCGTAAGTTCTTCCGAAAAATTAGTTCCGTCAAAAACCACGCCGATATTCTCCCTGACCTCCGGCTGCAATTCTTCAACCGGACTTCCTAAAACCGAAATCTCACCCTTATCCCTGTGTATCAGTCCTAAAACAGCATTTAGCGTCGTACTTTTTCCCGCACCATTTTCACCGATTAGTCCGGCGATAGTGCCCTTCGGCACTTCAAACGATATGTCCGACAAAGTAAATGCCTCGTACTTTTTCGTCAATCCCGATACGGTCAGTGCATTTCCACTCATCACGAATCCTCCTCATACATAAGTGCAAGTAAGTTTATCAGGTTATCAGGTTTAATGCCGGAAGAGCGGGCGATCTCAATTGCTTCAGCGAATTTTTCTTCAATCTTTTTCTGCTGCTCTTCTAAATAAAAATCCTGATTATGCGCCGATACATAACCCCCTTTCCCTGCCGTTGTTTCAATAAAACCGTCTTCCTGCAGCGTGGAATATGCTTTCTGAACAGTCAGAATGCTGATATGTAAAGATTTTGCCAGAGATCGCACAGAGGGAATCGCTTCTCCGGTTTTTAATTCTCCGCTCATAATCGCCGCTTTGATCTGTGCAGAAATTTGCTCGTATAAAGGCCGGCTTGCCTTGTTGCTTACTATAATTTCCAACTTCTCACCGCCATTTCGTACCGTACTGTTATGTAGCAACAAGTACAGTATAGAACAGATGCATTGAATTGTCAATAGGAATCCTTCGTTGCAGCCTGACTGGCGTCTGGAAACGTTCGCTATAACACCATCAGCAGTGTCCCAATGCCTATCAGCACACAGCCAGTCAGCGACCGGATCGTTAATTCTTCATGCAGAAACAAGAAAGCAAATAAAATGGTAAACACAACGCTCAGCTTATCTACCGGAACCACTCTGGTCGCCTTTCCAATCTGTAATGCCCGGTAATAGCACAGCCAGGAGGCTCCCGTAGCCAGACCGGATAAGATCAGGAACAGCCAGCTTTTTTTCCCGATGCTGGAGATCCCGCCCTGGGCGTTTGTCAGAAATACCATCCCCCAAGCCATGAAGACGACCACCACTGTCCGGATCGCTGTAGCCAGATTGGAGTTTACGTCCGCGATCCCTATTTTTGCCAGTATGGATGTGAGCGCCGCAAAAATAGCTGACAGCAGGGCAAATATAAACCACATGAAAATCACCTCCTAGTACAACGAAAATTAAGTTTTGGATAGTTTGACGCAGAATATTTTTCTGAGAGTGCTGCTTCACAAACGCAGGCGTAGCGGTGGCTACGTCGAGGCTTGGGGAGTAGTGCTATCAGGGAAATAAACAAGTCAAACTGCCAAAGAGTACATGTATAAAAACGCAGGCGCAGCGGGCTACGCCGAGGCTTTTACACATGTGCTATCGGAAAAGCAGGCAAGTGAAACATATGGTTGATTAAGTTGAGTTATACACATGTGGATATTAAGCTTATTTCTGCCGATTCAGGATCAACGTGACCATACCGCAGATGAGCCCTCCAACAGGATAGACGATCCAACAGATCTCCCAGAGGCGGAACACAAGTCCTGCGATCAGGAAGAGGATCGTAGCTATAAGCATGATGCACCCGCACCAGACCGCTACAAGACTATTTTCTTTTTTCGCCTTAGGATCATTCTCTTTGTTATACATCTCAACATTGAACTCCTGTTTCTGCAGCCCTGTATAAGTCAATATGGACACTGCTGCCATCACAAAGAGCAGGAATATCCCGTAATAAAATTCTTCATTCATATACTTCGGCAAAGGTAACGAATCCCCGTTCATCCCCACCAGGCCGCCGATCAGTATCGTGCCAATACCCGTCGCGATCTTAGTCGGATAATGTCTGTCAAACTCTTCCTTTTCTTCCGCGGTATAGAAATCCTGAATGACCGGGTGTTTCTTGCGGTAATCCGAATCCTTCATCCCCTGTACCACCAGGATCAGGATCGCGACAATGGCGATCATCATAAACAAGATATTCAGGATCACCTCATCCACTCTTCCAAAGCCTGCAAGTATCTCATAGACGGCAACGGAAAATATCAGCATCGCTGTTCCGCAGGTAATCCATTTCCGATACTCCTTCATATGTTCCCTGTGCTGCCGGTTATCCTCCACCTCAGTCGCGCTTGCATCTTTTCTCAGTAATGTATCCAGATCACAGGAAAACAGGCCGCACAACTGCAGCAGCTTCTCCATCTCTGCAAAGGAAGCGCCCGCCTCCCATTTCGATACGGTCTGTCGGGATACTTCTAACCGTTCCGCAAGCTGTTCCTGTGTCATATCATTTCGTTTTCTGTAGT
>OFEZ01000583.1_pt1 | contig 25278 bp, 26 predicted proteins | sample 1521241 | NCBI WGS metagenome assembly OFEZ01 (sample SAMEA3504099, study PRJEB24116) | mouse gut metagenome | biome: mouse gut; feature: mouse-associated habitat; material: faeces | place: Denmark | collected 2011
TGGGCAGCAGGGAGAGCGGCAGCATCAGCTCCCAGAGGGAACTGGCAAGAGACTTTGTCCTTAGCCGGAAGGATATGGAAATTTTTGATATTTATGCAGACGACGGCTATTCCGGGGTGAGTTTCAAACGCCCGGAATTTGAACGGTTGATGGGGGATGTGTACGGGGGCAGGGTGGACTGCATTGTAGTAAAGGATTTATCCAGGTTTGGAAGAGATTATATAGAAGCCGGGCGGTTGATACAAAAGACTTTCCCGGCTTTAAATGTGCGTTTTATCGCTATAACAGACCATTACGATTCCCTCACTGCCAGGGAGGGGGAAACAGACTTTGTGGTTCCCGTAAAAAACTTTGTAAATGACGCTTATTGCAGGGATATTTCCTGCAAGGTCAGGAGCAGCCAGAAAGCCAAACGCAACCAGGGAGAGTTTATCGGCGCTTTTGCCGTTTACGGCTACCAAAAGCAGGGGAAGAACAGGATTTCGCCGGATCCCTATGCGGCGCAGATTGTGCGGAATATTTTTGCATGGAAAATGGAGGGCATGAGCTGTTTTGCCATTGCAGGGAAACTCAATGCCATGGGGGTGCTTTCCCCGATGGAATATAAACTTTCAAAAGGGGAAAATTATGCCACCGGGTTTATGGCCAATCCGGGAGGGAGATGGTACGCTATGTCGGTCAGGCGTATTCTCACGGACGAGGTTTACACAGGGACCCTCGTCCAGGGAAAGACTGAAAAAATCAATTATAAGCTGGATATACGCAGGAAAAAGCCCAGGGATGAGTGGGCCAGGGTGGAGGGTGCCCATACGCCCATTGTTACCGCAGAGGAATTTTCCTGTGTGCAAAAGCTTATGGCCACAGGCAGCAGAGCCTGTAAGGGGGAGGAAAAGGCCCATTTATTCTCCGGCTTTTTGTTCTGCGGGGACTGCGGGAAGCCTATGGCCAGACGGGTCAACAGATACCAGGGAAAAGATACCGTTACTTTTATATGTACTACCAGGAATAAGGGAAGGGGCTGCAGCAGGCACAGCATCAGGGAGAAGGAAGCCGCAGGGCTGGTTTTGGCCGTGTTCAGAAGCAAGTTCCCGGCAGAGGAAGGCCAAAGGGGGGTGGCGGGTATCCGGCAGGGCCGGGAAAAGCCGGGGGATAAGGAAAACAGGGAAGCTTGTGGGGAATTTTCGCTGCTCAGATGCGAGGTGCAGCGCCTGCGCCGGGAGGAAGAAAACTATACAGTTCTTGGAAGCGGCCTTTATGAGGATCTCAAAGGCGGGCTCATCACCCAAAAGGAATACCAAGCTTTTCACAGGCTATATGAAAAGCAGAGGCAGGAGCTGCAGGAGGCGGTGAAAAAGCAGGAAAGCACCCTGGGCATTCTGGAAGAAAGCCAAGGGGCGGAAAACCTGCCCAAAGGGAGCCTGGAAGAATGGATGGGACCGGAGAAGCTGGGGCGCAGGGGGCTTCTTTTTTTTATCCTGAGGATTTGGGTTTATGAGGATAAGCGCATAAAGATAGAGCTCAAATGGGGGGAGGGCGATGGAGTTGGATAGGAGAATCTCCGGAAAGGGCGGAAATGACAGGGAGGGGCAACCCCCCAACAGGCAGTACGCCTGTGCTATTTATGCAAGGCTGTCTGTGGACGGGGGCAGGGAAGAGAAGGATTCCATAGAAAGCCAGATAGAAATTGCGCGGGCATTTTTGGAGAGCCAGCCGGATATGGCGCTTTTTGGCTGCTATTGTGATTTGGGAAAGAGCGGGAGGGATTTTAACCGGGAGGAATTCCGGCGGATGATGAAAGATGTGCAGGCAGGGCTGGTGGGCTGTATCATTGTGAAGGATCTTTCAAGGCTGGGGAGGAACTATATTGAAACAGGCACCTTGATGGGAAAGATTTTTCCTCTTTTGGGAGTAAGGCTTATTGCTGTGACAGATGGCTTTGACAGCTTTTACCAGCAGGGGGATGGGCTGGGTACAAACCTGAAAAATCTGGTGAACGAGATGTACGCCAGGGATATTTCCAATAAGATCAAAAATGCCCGGAGGATCCAGCGGGAGGGAGGGAGCTATATGGGAGGCCCCCCGCCCTATGGTTACCTGGCAGGCAGGGAAGCCGGGCGGAGGAGGCTTTGGGTGGATGCCGCCGCTGCGGGTATGGTAAGGGAAATTTACCGGCGTTATGATGAGGGAGAAACTTTGGGGGAGCTGGCTAAGTGGCTTTATAAGAAAGGGGTCCACAGGCCTTCCCGCAGCCGCAGTTATGGAAGCATTTTCTGCCGGAAGGGGGAAGAACTTCTGGCCTGGTCCAGGGAGACATTGAAGGCGCTGCTTTCCAACCCTGTTTATCTGGGGAGCCTGGGTAGGGCAGAAGAAGCCAGGGAACAAACCCACCAGGCAATTATTGAAAGGGAAATGTTCCAAAGAGTTGCCCGGCGGTTGGAGGAAGAGAAAAGGAAAGCCCCCGTAAGGGTAAAGACTTTCCCGGGGAAAAGTGCTTTTGAGAAAGTTTTGTTCTGCGGGGACTGCGGCCATCCGCTTAGCAAAGCCAGCCCAGGCGGGAAGAAGCCGGGGGAAAGGGGATATTGCGGGTATTTTTGCCGAAATTCCTACCTGATAGACGGCCGGCGCTGCCAGAAGAAATATATTTCCGGCAGGGAGCTTGAGGGGCTTGTGAAAACCGCCTTAAAATGGGAAGCATCAGGGACCGGCCAGGGAATAGGCCGCCATTTGCAAGGGGCGCAGGCAATGGGCGGGGCACTGCGGGAAAAGAATTTACAGCGGCTTCAAAACAAAATAGCGGGGGAACTGCGCAGGGAAAGTGAGCAGTACAGAAAATACCGGGCAGGGGAAATAGACAGGGAGGCTTTCCGGCGCCGGATGGGCAGGGAGGAAGAAAAAATGGAATGCCTTAAGGGCCAGAGGGAAGGGCTTTTGGAAAATACCGGGCGGAAGGAGGAAATGAACCAAAGGCTTGCGGCGCTGTTGGTTGAGCGGATAGAGTTATTTGGTGATAAACGTATTAAAATAGAATTCCGTTTCCGGGCAGCAGGTATGCCGCCGGGCACAAAACATTAACCGGCGGGCAGGTGTGGAAAACAGGAAGGGAGGCGGCAGGGCTGGATGTTGCGGATCGCCATTTATATGCGCCTGTCAAAGGAGGATGGCTGCAGGGAGGAAAGCGGCAGTATCCGGATGCAGCGGCATTTGCTTTGGCAGTATGTGGAAGAGAATTTTGACAATTACCGGCTGTGGGAATTTAGTGACGACGGGTTTACCGGAACCAATTTCTGCAGGCCGGGAGTGGGGGAGATGCTGAAACTGGCGGAAAAAGGGGAGCTGGATTGCATTGTAATAAAGGACTTTTCCCGGTTTTCCCGGGATTACCTTGCCCTTGGGGAGTATATAGAACGGATTTTCCCTTCCTGGGGAATCCGTCTGATTTCCATAGGGGACGGCTATGACAGCGCGGCGGGACAAATAGGGGGGATTGACATTCCCTTCCGGAACCTGATGTACCACCTTTACAGCAAGGATTTATCCGTAAAGGTAAAGGCGTCCCTGGCAGTGAGAAGGGAAAAAGGGTGGTATATAAGCGGAAATTGTCCTTTTGGCTATGAAAAAGCGCCGGATAACAGGCATATGCTGGTCATTGCAGAGGAGGAGGCAGAAATTGTAAGGCGCATTTTCCATATGGCGGCGGAGGGAACAAGGCCGGCGGACATTGCCAGGATCCTCAATAAAGAAGGGGTAAAGACCCCTGTGGAATTCCTGATAGAAAAAGGGAAGGTGCAAAGGAAGCCCAAGGGGGGGAAGTTTTTGTGGCAAAGGGCGGTGGTAGCGCGGATCCTGAAAAACGAAACTTATGTGGGCAGTATTGTATGCAGGAAATACAGCCGGGAGCAGCCTGGGGGCAGGAACCGCCAGAGGCCGGAGGAAGAATGGTGTATTTATCCCCAACGCCATGCCCCTGTTATTGGGAGGGAACTGTTTGAAGCCGTACAAAAAAACAGAGGCAAAAAATGATACACCCGGGAATTGTTTGACAGTTGCGCGAATGTTTTCAGTGTGATAAGATAAGTATGCAGTAGTGGGAGTACACCCTAAGAATGAAGAAGGAAAGAGGACAGGAAGCCATGGATGAGAAATTTAGAAAGCAATTAGAAGAAAACGGTGCGGATGTGGATACCACTGTAAAACGTTTTATGGGAAATGAAGCAATCTATATGAAATTTATCATGAAATTTCTGGATGATGATAATTATGACAAATTAAAGGCAAACTTAAAGGCGGGCAATTTTGAGGAAACTTTTAACAGTGCCCATACCTTAAAGGGCGTTGCGGCGAACCTGGGAATCGATCCGGTAAGCGCGGTTGCAGCGGAAATATCCGACCTGCTGCGCCATAAACAGGCGGATGAGGTGGATGTAGAGAAGCTGGACGTGCTGACAGAGAAACTTGGGGAGGTCTATTTCCGCTTTAAAGAAATCCTCAAAGCCAACAAATCCTGACAGCGCAAATGAACAGAAAATTAATTGACATTTTATTTGTAAAATGGTAAGTTAGTGTATAAGGTTTGTAGATAATCATATGAGGAATAATAAGGAGATTTTATGAACAGGCAGCAAATATTGATTGTTGATGATGAGGAAGTAAACCGCGCGATACTCAGGGGGGTTTTTGAGGATGAATATGAAATCCTTGAGGCTGAGAATGGAAAAGAAGCTACTGTCAAGATTGCCAGGAGCAATAATCTTGTGTTGATACTGATGGATGTTGTGATGCCTGTGCTGAACGGCTTTGGTGTGCTGAAGTTTATGCAGGAAGAAGGGATGATTGATAAGATCCCCGTAATCCTGATAACCGGGGAAACCATTGAAGACAGCGATGACCAGGCATATTCCTTTGGCGTGGCAGACGTAATGCATAAGCCCTTTTATCCCCATATTGTGAAACGCAGGGGCAAGAATATTATTGAATTGTACCAGAATAAACATAACATGGAGGCGCGCCTGAAGGAGCAGGAGATCGCTATCAGGGAGCAGGAAAAGAAAATCCGTGAAAATAACGAATTTATGATCGATGCCTTAAGCTCCGTGGTGGAATTCCGCAGCCTGGAAACAGGGGAGCATGTCAGGAGGATCAAGTACTTTACCAGGATCCTGTTAAAGTATCTTATGAAGCATTATCCCAAGTATGGCCTGACCGCGGAGAAAGTGGATGAGATTGCCAGGGCGTCCGCCGTACATGATATTGGTAAGATTGGCATTCCGGATTCCATCCTGTTAAAGCCTGGCCATTTGACGGCTGAGGAATTTGAAGTGATGAAGACCCATACCACCATCGGGTGTGAAATGCTGGAAAAGTTCCGGAACGACCAGGATAACGATTTTTACCGTTATTGTTATGAAATCTGCCGCCATCATCATGAGAGATGGGATGGCAACGGGTATCCGGACCATCTTGTAGGGGAAGAAATTCCTTTAAGCGCACAGATTGTTGCCATTGCGGATGTATATGATGCGTTGGTAAGCCACAGGGTATATAAGGGAGCCTATGCAAACGATGTTGCCTATAGCATGATCATAAACGGAGAGTGTGGGCTGTTTGCACCGGATGCGCTGGAATGCTTTAAGCTTGCCAAAGACGATTTCTTTAATATTGTGGAAGTAGTGAAATTGTTTAAATTTTCGTAATATTTTAAATGAAGCAGGCAGCAAAAAAAGGGTGATGTTTTGCTGCCTTTTTTGCGGTTTTTGTACAAGGAGGAGCTTTTATGGGATTAAATGAAAGTGGATTATTTCCGGTAAAAGACGCGCTGGAAATGGTTCTGATATTTGACGGGGCGGGAGAGATTTCCTATGCCAACGACGCGGCGGAAAAAGAGCTGGAATATGACGGTGATTTGTGCGGAAGCAATATCTGCGATGTTTTTCCCAATGAATTCAGACTGGAGGAAGGGAGCCTTGTGGAGGAGTGCCCTATAGGGTACGAGGTGCAGAACTTGGTGGCTTACCGTAAAAATTTCACCTGTTTCCCGGTGAAAGCCAGGATCATAAGAAGCGAAACCCATCCGGGCATGTATGTGTGCATGGCGGATGATACTGTGGAAAAGGAATATCTGAGCAGAGAAATCATCCAGGCAAAACAGGAAGCACAGGAAGCGCAGAAAGTAAAAACGGAGTTTGTGGCAAATGTAACCCATGAGCTGCGCACCCCTGTAAATGGGGTACTGGGCAATGTGCGTGAGCTTATGGGGGAGGAAAAAGATCCCAGGAAATCAAAGTTTCTCTGGACCATATCCCGTTGCTGTGAGGATATGAATAAAATCATTGATAATATCCTGGACTTTTCCAAGCTGGAGGCAGGGAAATTTACCCTGGAACCCCGGAAATTCAATACCAGGGAAATGCTGGATTATGTGAAGGCAAACCATGCCAGCAAAATTACCGAAAAAGGGCTGGAGTTTTTCATGACGGTATCCCCCCAGGTGCCTGAGTACATAATAGGGGATGAACTGCGCATTGAGCAGATCCTTAATAATTTACTTTCCAACGCCCTGAAATTTACCGCAGCGGGGAAGGTGTCCCTGGAGGTTTTAAAGACTGCCCAGGTAAAGGACAAAATAGAGCTGTTTTTTATTGTGGTTGATTCCGGGATTGGTATTGATAAAGGGGAGAAGGATAAGCTTTTTGAGAGCTTTTCCCAGGTGGACGCGTCAATCTCCCGGAAATACGGCGGTACCGGGCTGGGGCTTAATATCTGCAAGCAGCTTGTGGAGCTGATGGGCGGCAGGGTAGGCGTAGAGAGCGAGAAAGGAAAGGGAAGCGCTTTTTCCTTCTCCGTATGGGTGGAAAGCTGTGAGGAAAATACTTCCTCATCCCAGACGGATGCTTTAAAGAAGGCTGTCTATACTTCCGCCTCCCTGACAGCGCTGGCAGGCGACGGTCAGGAGAACCTAAAGCAGTATGGTACGGAGGAAAACCAGGAGGCGCTAAAGAGGAACCTTTCCAAGCTGATTCTTTGTGTGGAAATGGAAAACTGGGAAAAGGCGGAAATGTTCATGGAAACAATTAGGCAGCTTGCCGAAGGGGCACCCCGGGAAGTGGGACGGATTCTTCTGCGGCTGAAAATGGCGGTGCAAAAGGAAAATTATGATAAGGTTGCCGCCAGTTATGAAGAATTGAAAGCTTTCCTGTAAAAGAAGGAGGTGTGTGGGATATGATTTACATGGATAAAAATATGGACAGGAACACAGTCCTCATTGTGGATGATGTAGAGGTAAACAGGGTCATCCTGGAGGAGATCATTAAAAATATGGGTTACCATCCGGTCCTGGCGGAAAGCGGGGAGGATGCACTGGAAAAGCTGAAAGACTGCCTGCCCCAGTTGATCTTATCTGACATTTCCATGCCGGGAATGAACGGGTATGAGCTGTGCCGGATATTAAAGTCAAAGGAAGAAACCAGGGAGATTCCCGTGATTTTCATTTCCGCCAACGATGATTCCCAGGATATCGTGGAAGGCTTTTCCATGGGCGGTGAGGATTATATCACCAAACCTTTTATCCCGGAAGAGGTACAGGTAAGGGTGCGGGTGCAGCTGCGGCTCCATGAAATGACTTACCAGCTTACGGAAATGAACAGACGGCTCCAGATTTCCGTGAACCAGCAATTAAAGCAGATGGAAATGGAAAAGAAAAACATTCTCTACGCACTGGCGGATATTGCGGCGCAGAATTCTTCCAATGACCAGGGATATGTGGAACGGCTTAAGAGTAACTGCAGGACCCTTGCCCAGGGAATGCAGCTTTCCCCGCTGTTTGAGGAGAGGATATCCGATACCTATATTGATACCATAGAACTGGCAGCTCCCCTGTGCGATATCGGTAATATCGGGGTACCCTGGGAGCTGCTGCAAAAGGAAGGGGAACTGACGAAGGAGGAAAATGCGGCGGTGCAGAACCATACCAGCACAGGCGCGAAGCTTTTGAGGGACTTAAAAGGAAGCAGCGATAACAATGATTTTATTAAGATCTCGGAGGAGATTGCCCACAGCCATCATGAGAACTGGGATGGAAGCGGCTATCCTAGGGGGCTTAAGGGAGACGAAATTCCTCTATCCGCCCAGATCCTTTCCCTGGCTGACAGGTACTGCGGGCTTACCAAAGAAGGCGGATTGGCAAGGGAAGAGGCCCTGGAAGTGATAGGCAGGGAATCAGGCGTCCGGTTTAATCCTGATATTTTCAATGTATTCTGTAAAATATCACGTCAATTATGCTGATGGCAGTATTTTTATTATTTTGACGGAGGGATGAGCTTTGATAACGGATGAGGAATTTTTAAGAATATCAGCTTATATGAAGCAGCATTACGGCATAGACTTAAGCCAGAAGAAGGTTATCGTAAACGGGAGGCTGGAAAAGCATATTAAAGGGGGAGGATGGCGGAATTTCAATGATTTCATGGACGCCGTGGAAAAGGAGCCCTCAGGGGTCCAGGCGAAAACGCTGGTGAACCTGCTTACCACCAACCATACTTATTTTATGAGGGAGTTTGAGCACTTTGATTACTTTAAGGGGGTAGTGCTTCCCTGGATCAAAAAGAAAGAAAACGCCCGGAAAGACGTCCGCATCTGGTGCGGGGCAGCTTCTACAGGAGAAGAGCCTTATATGATCGCTATGGTTTTGTCAGATTTTTTTGGCCTGGACCGGAGCCATTGGGATACCAAGCTCCTTGCCACGGATATTTCCACCAAAGTGCTGAAACAGGCGATAGCAGGGGTATATACGGCAGATAAGCTGGAAAAACTGCCTCCTGCCTGGAAAAAGCATTTCTTCCAGGATATGGGCGGCGGGCAGTACAGGGTGAAGGAGGAACTGAAAAAGGAGGTTCTTTTCCGGCAGTTCAATCTGATGGAGCCATTTCCCTTTAAAAAGAAAATGCATACTATATTTTTGCGCAATGTTATGATATATTTTGATGAGAAGACTAAACGGGAGCTGGTAAGAAAGGTGTATAACGCCCTGGAGCCGGGGGGCTATCTTTTCATAGGAACCACGGAAACCCTGGACAGGGACGATGCGCCCTTTCAGATCATCCAGCCCTCGGTATTTAGAAAAAAAGAAGGGTAGGGAAAAGTATGCATCCAATCAGGGTTTTGGTAGTAGAAGACTCCATAGTTTTCAGGGAACTGCTGGTCCAGAATCTCAGCAGGGACCCGGCAATACAAGTGGTTGCCACCGCAAAGGATCCTTTTGAGGCGAGGGACGCTATTCTGGCTTACAAGCCGGATGTGATGACCTTGGATGTGGAGCTTCCAAGAATGAGCGGTATAGAGTTTCTGCGCAAGCTGATGCCCCAATACCCTCTCCCGGTGATCGTCATCAGTTCCTTAAGCGACAAGGTGTTTGACGCGCTGAACGCAGGGGCGGTAGATTTTGTTTCTAAACCTGCGGTTTCAAGCCGTAAGCAGCTGGAGGATTTTATCCGCAATGAGCTTCTGGTAAAAATCAAAATTGCCTCCACCGCCAGGATTGGCAATATTAAAAAGACAGTGATGATGCAGGGGCAGCATCAACTGAATGTAAAGGGAAACGACCTGCTGGTGGCAATCGGGGCTTCCACAGGAGGTACAGAAGCTATTCTGGCAGTAGTAAAGGAGTATGGGACGGACATCCCGGGAATTGTGGTGGTGCAGCATATGCCCCCGGGATTTACGGAAATGTACGCAAAAAGGCTTAATGACCAGTGCAGGATACAGGTAAAAGAGGCAAAGACAGGGGACAGGGTCCTGCCCGGGCACCTGCTGATTGCCCCTGGCGGGGATATGCATATGCATCTGGTGAAAGTAAACGGTGCCTATCAGGTAGAGATCAGGAAAGGGCCAAAGGTTAACGGCCATTGCCCTTCCGTGGATGTACTGTTTGAATCCGTGGCAAAAGCGGCGGGGGCAAAAGCGGTGGGGATTATCCTCACGGGCATGGGAGGCGATGGCGCAAAGGGGCTGCTGGCCATGAGAAAGGCGGGGGCAAGGACCATCGGCCAGGATGAATCCACCTGTATTGTATATGGGATGCCCAAGGTGGCATATGATATAGGGGCAGTGGAATATCAGGAGAAGCTCTCAAAAATACCGGAAAGAACTTATGCGCTTCTGAACCGGATGAGGCAGTAAAATAGAATTTAAATTAGGAGAAAAAGTTATGAAGATTTTATTGGCGGAAGATGATTTTGCGACCAGGAAATTTATGGTGAATTTCCTGTCAAAGTATGGGGAATGTGATGTTACCGTGGACGGTATGGAAGCGGTGGACGCATTCATGATGGCGCTGGAAGATGATGAGCCATACGACCTGATCTGCCTGGATATTATGATGCCGGTAATGGACGGCTATCAGGCGCTTGTGGGTATCCGTAACCTTGAGAAGGAGCGGAACCTACCCCCTGAAAAGGCGGTAAAGGTAATTATGACTACCGCATTGAATGAGGAAAGGAACGTCAAGATGGCGTTTGAACTGGGCTGTACCGTGTACTCCGGAAAGCCCATTGACCAGGGAAGGTTTGAGCAGGCATTGCAGAAACTGGAGCTGATTTAACTAAAGATAAAATCAGAACTTGCAGGAAAGGAGAAGGATATGGCTGAGGAATTTAGCACAGAAGGCATGTTAGACATGTATCTGTTTGAGAACGAGCAGCTCTTAGAGCAGCTTCAGGACAGGGTTCTGGAACAGAAAGATGCGGACTGCTTTGACGAAGACAGCATAAATGAGATATTTAGGACAATGCATACCATTAAAGGCTCCTCAGGTATCATGATGTTTGACAATATAACGGCTGTGTCTCATAAGCTTGAAGATGTCTTTTACTACTTAAGAGAATCCCATCCGGATAATGTACCCCATCTGGAACTGGTGGAGCATGTGTTGGAGGTGCAGGATTTCATTTCCAGCGAAATGGAAAAGATCCGGAACGGTGACCCGGTAGACGGCGATGCAAGCGAATTAATAAAGGACCTGGATAAGTTTCTTGAGATGATCAAAAGCGGCACAGGGAAGAAGGGGACGGCGGCACCGCCTCCACCACCTCCGGCAAACGTCCATGAAGAACCGAAACAGTTTTATATCGCCCCGGTGGCTACCAGTGCAAGCCGGTTTTTTAAAATATTTATTACCTTTTTCCCGGAAACGGAAATGGCGAATGTGCACGCCTACAAGGCAGTTTATGCACTAAAGGAGATGGCAGAGGACCTGCTTTATTCCCCGGAGGATATTATTGCCGACGAAGCCAGCGCTGAGGTGATTTTGAAGGAAGGTTTCCGGATCCTTCTCCAGGCCCAGTGTGACGAGGAGGAGATCCGTAAGCTGATTGGCGAAGGGTATGACATTAAGCATGTGGATGTTTATGAATGCCGTGCGGACGAATTCCTCCAGGGATTTGATTTCGGGCAGCCGAAAGCCCAGATTGATTTAGAGTCCAGTGTGGAAGAAATAGAAAGCAAGGTACAGGCGTCCCAGGAGGCTTCGAAAGAAGAGCAGGCTCCTGAAAAACCTAAGATAGCGCCTGGTGATTTTGTCATCAAGTCCAAAGCGCCCGGTAAGCCCAAGACCCTGGCAAAGGATAAATCCAAGACAGAAAAGGCATCCTTTATCAGCGTAAACATTACCAAAATGGACCAGCTTATGGATTTGATTGGGGAACTGGTAATTTCCGAGTCTGTGGTGCTGCAGAACCCGGATTTAAAGGTGCCTGGCCTTAACCTGAACCGGTTTAACAAGGCAGCGGCACAGATGTCAAAAATTTCCACAGATTTGCAGAACGTTATCATGTCCATGAGGATGGTTCCCCTGACGAACACCTTCCAGAAAATGAACCGTATCGTATTCGATGTATCCAGGAAGCTGGGGAAAGACATTGAGTTTGAGATGGTGGGTGAGCAGACGGAAGTTGACAAGAATATTATTGAGCATATTTCCGACCCGCTGATGCATTTAGTAAGGAACGCTGTAGACCATGGTATTGAAACCAATGATGAGCGGATAGAGACAGGGAAACCCGACAAGGGTAAGGTCACCCTTTCTGCCAGGACAGAAGCAGGCAAGGTGTGGATCAGCGTGGAGGATAACGGAAAAGGGCTTGACCGTGCCAAAATACTTGCCAAGGCAAGGAAGCAGGGGCTTTTAGAGGATGGGAAGCCGGAATCCTCCTACACGGATAAAGAGGTTTACCAGTTTATTACCCTGGCAGGCTTTTCTACCAATGAGCAGGTTACGGAATATTCAGGCAGGGGCGTGGGCATGGATGTGGTGGTACAGAATATTCAGTCCATTGGCGGCGTATTGGATATTGACAGCTCGCCGGGCCTGGGAAGCATTATGAGCCTTAAGATTCCCCTCACCCTGGCAATCATTGACGGTATTGTCATGGAGACCGGTAATTCTTCCTTTGTATTGGAAACCGGAGTGATCAAGCAGTTTGTCAGCGTAAGGGAAGATATGATGATCCATGAACCGAACGGAGAGGAATACATCATGATCCGGGGCGAATGTTATCCGGTGATCCGCCTGGGAAGATGGTATGGCCTGGATAAATATGAGGAATCTGTAGAAAACGGGATGATGCTGATTCTTGAGGTGGAAGATAAGAAAATCTGCCTGTTTGTGGATAAACTGATTGGAGAACAGGAAATTGTGGTGAAGCCCATTCCACCTTATATCAAGAAAGTAAAAGGTTTGTCCGGATGTACACAGCTCGGTGACGGAAGCATTGCATTGATCCTGGATCCTGGCGGGCTGGTTTAACTAATTAACAGAAAGGAACGGTATATTCAATGAGTGAAATGAGCGAATTGAAAAGAAGGGCGGCGGACGGTCAGGCCGCTTCAAGTGAGCATGATGCACAAAAGGGAAAGTACATGACCTTTAAATCAGGGAATGAATACTTTGGACTGAAAATAGAATATGTAAGTGAGATTATCCAGTTTCAGACAATTACCGCCATCCCTGAAACGGAAGATTATATTAAGGGCCTTATCAACTTAAGGGGTAAAGTAATTCCTGTCATTGACGTCCGGCTGAGATTTAAGCAGGAACCCTTTGAATATAACGACAGAACCTGTATCATTGTCATTAACGTAAAATCTACGATGGTGGGGCTGATTGTGGAAAAGATTGCGGAGGTTGTGGAAATCAAGGAAGAGAATATCCTGCCGCCCCCTACCATTGGGCGCATGGATAAAGGGCAGCAAAAATATGTGTATGGTATTGGAAAAGTGGGGGGCGCAGTGAAATTATTGCTGGATCCTGACAAATTGCTTAATGATGATGATTTGTCAGTTGCCGAACAGGCAAACGATATGATTTTAGGTGAAGAATGAGAGGTATCAATTAATGAAAAACATGAAGATGAAGACAAAGCTGATAATCGGTTTCATGGTTCCGGTTATATTTTTGATAATCAACTTGATTTTCAGCGACCTGACCACAAAGACGGCGGCGGCAATTAAAGACCCTGTCCGCCAGCAGGAATATGCCAGAAACGCTGCAATCTTTACAGCCATTGTTGCCTTTGTATGTGTGGCGATTACGACGGTTATCGCAATCCTATTGATAAGGATTATCGAAAAGTCAGTTTTGCAGCTTTCTGATGCGGCAAAGCAAATTGCCATAGGCCATGTTGACATTGAAATGGAGAAATATAATAACGATGAATTTGGTGAGCTGGTTGATGAGTACAACAAGGTAATTGATAATATCAAATACCAGTCCAAGATTGCGGAGGAAGTATCAAACGGTAATCTTACCGTTACAGTGATTCCCAAATCCCCCCAGGATATGCTGGGAAATTCCCTGAAGAAGCTGGTAGAGGATAACCTGAATGCGCTTACCAATATCAGCGATGCAGGCGCACAGGTTACGATCAGTTCTTCCCAGGTGGCAAGTGCAAGCCAGGCGCTGGCACAGGGATCCACACAGCAGGCAAGCGCAATTGAGGAAATTACCGCATCAATTGATGAGATTGCAGATAAGACCAAACAGAATGCAGTGGAAGCAAACAAGGCGGCAGGCCTGGTGGTAAAAGCGATTGAGGATGTAAAACGCGGAAACCAGCAGATGCAGGATATGATGGGAGCCATGCATGACATTAACAAATCCTCTGAAAGTATTTCCAAGATTATCAAGGTAATTGATGATATTGCGTTCCAGACCAATATCCTTGCCTTAAATGCAGCAGTAGAAGCAGCTAGGGCGGGAGATGCAGGAAAAGGATTTGCAGTAGTTGCTGAGGAAGTAAGAAGCCTTGCGGCTAAGAGTGCATCGGCTGCCGCAGAGACAGCGGAATTGATAGAAGAATCTATCCTGAAGGTAAATTCCGGTTCTAGGATTGCCGGGGATACAGCTAAGGCAATGGATGCAATCGCCAAGGTGGTGCAGGAGAGCGAAATGATCATCAACGGCATTGCAGAATCTTCCAACTATCAGGCAACAGCGGTTGCCCAGATAGAGCAGGCAATTTCCCAGGTATCCCAGGTAGTACAGACCAATTCTGCTACCAGCCAGGAATGTGCCGCAGCCAGTGAGGAATTGTCCAATCAGGCATCCAGGATGCGCGATATGCTTACTATTTATAACCTTGGTGCAGGAAGCGCTAATATGGGAGGGGCAAGGAGTACATCCTATTCTTCTTCCTATAAGGGTTCCTCATCCTCCATGCCCATGGATGATTATAACGAGCAGGTAATTTCCTTAGGGGATGACTTTGGCAAATATTAAGAAGACAACACAACTGTCCATAAAAAGAAAGCGCAGGGAATTAATATTCCTGCGCTTTTTCTTACAATAAGCCGGCTCGCGTAGCGTGACGGCGTTTGTTACAATAAGCCAGCCCGCATAGCGTGACGGCGTTTGTTACAATAAGCCAGCCCGCGTAGCGTGACGGCGTTTGTTACAAACGTTGGCCCGCGAAGTGCGGCAGTGTTTGTTTCATTCAGTTTCTGATGTTACGATTGCGGTTGCATCGTCTCCTTTTTTGGCCTGTTCGATTGCGGCGGCAGATAGTCTGAGGAAGTTACTATGGGAGTGGCTGGCCCCGCTTAAAGCATCTATTTCTTCACTGCCTTGTCTGTCAATTAATTGTGCGGCGTAATACCGGGTATATTCATTGGGATAAGTACCGGTGACAGACTTCATTTCGGTCATATAAGCATTATCCCATGCTTTGATGTAGCCGCTGGGATCCTTGGCGTTAAACTCCACGTAGACAATTTTGTCAGCTTTCACCAGAATGCAGATATACTCTTTCCAGCCGTGGGAATATTCGGACATTTCCGCAGTATAAAAACCATCCTTCATTTTATCGCTGGAGCCACAGCCGCTAAGGGATAATGTGGCAACCAGCAAAACCATACCCATCTTTTTAATCAATTTATTTCTCATCTTAATCTCCCAATTTATTTGTAGTTTCTCACTTTAACCTGCTTTACATAATTGCTTAGGCTTTCAGCCTGGGATAAGGATTCTGCAGCCATTTCATCATTTTTACGGGCAATATCCCGTACCATGGCAAGACGGCCATTGGCATAATTGACTGCATCAGTCTGTTCCTTTGCCGTATTGGAAAGCCTGCCGGATATGGCATGGTATTGCCCGGTAAGCTCTGCAATTTCCTGGAAAGTCTGTGCTGTCAGGGAGGCGGTCTCCAAACCTGCCTGGATGGTTTCCGTGGAATTGGTGATCAAGCGGCCTGTTTCTGTAAGGGCGCTGGCAGTTTTGGCGGACAGCTCATTGATTTCATTGGCGACTACCGCAAAGCCCCGCCCGGCTTCCCCTGCCCTTGCCGCCTCAACGGATGCGTTCAGGGACAGCAGGTTGGTCTGCTTGGATATATTCTCAATTAACAGGCTTACCTTGGAAATTTCATTTACTGTGCCGTGGATATGGGACATTGCAGTTAACAGCTTCTCCATGTAATTGTTGCCAAGGGTGGTTTTCTGGCTTGCCATTTCTGAAAATTCTTCAATTTGAAGTACATTGTCCTTGTTTTTACCGATAGAGGAGGTAATGGCCGCCATACAGTCTTCCATATTCTCCAGTAACTGGGACTGTTCCCGGGAGCATTCCAGCATTGCCCTGGCGCAATCGGACACCTGGGAGGAAGATTGGTTCATTTGCAGCATAGTACGGTTTAGCGCATCGGTGATATTACATAGGGATTTCCGGATAGAGGCAAAATCCCCATAGAAATTATCGGGAATATGGATGGTATAATCACCGCCGGAGAGGGCGCCCAAACAAGTTTCAATATCCTGGATGTAGCCTTTCAGGCTGGCAATGGTCTGGGAGAGCGCTTTTGTCAGGACAGTGGTTTCATCATTACTTTTTGAGATGAGGACCTCCTGGTTTAAGTTGCCTGTTGACAACGACTGCAGCCGTTTCGTGGCTTCGGACAAAGGATTGGTAATCCCCTTGGAAACCGGGACGATGATGGCCGCGGCAATAAGAAGCAGCACCAGGGATAAAAGCACGGACAGCAATGTTGAAAAATAAACGGTGTCCATAAATTCTACTTGAGGCGCATACAAAAATAATGCCCAGTTAGTGCCGGGAATAGGGGAATAGCCAGTGTAGTGCAGGCGGTGCCCTAATATCATAATGGAGGAATCAATATAAAGGGCCGTGATTTTATCAAACTTCTGTTCATTGGTTTCTGAGGGGTATAAATCATAAATATTTTTCCCGTCGATGATGTTCTGCAGATTCCGGTCGCCTATGATATCACCTTCTTCATTCAAGATGCAGGCGCTGCCGGTATTGCCAATTACCAATTGGCTGAGTACATCGTTTAAAATATCATATTTATAACTCCCAACAAGATAAGTGGTGGTACCCTCGTTGTTGGCAGAAGGGGCTCCCACACAAATCTGGAGGGTTTCATTTTCATAGTGGGGTTCGCCGATCACTACATTTCCTGTCTGGGTTAAAAGGGAAAAATACTTGGTATTGGAAATATCTGCAGGAGCATCCTGGTCACCAAAAATCTTATGGCCTGACTGGTCATATACCGACAACCAGAGGAATTCTATCTGCAGCTTAATTTCATCAAGGCGTGCCTGTTTCTGTGAAACAGTATAATCATCACTGGTAAAAATTTCTTCCCTGGAAAAATTGTGTACCCGTTCTGTCAGCAGGTGGAGATTGGAACTAATATTCTGGGCGGCAGTTCTTGCCATAATTTCCATGTTACTTAGCATTGTGGCGTTGGTGGAACGGAAACTGCCAGCAGACATAACCGTTGTGATAAGCACTGTGAGAAGAACGGAAACAGACATGATGCAAAATATGATTTTTTGCTTTAATGTTCGATACTTCTTCATAATAAGTCTCCTTTGTATTTGTGATGTTTTCCATAGTATTTTATCATAACTGACAGTATTTTCCTATATGGAAAAGAAATCCTTTTGCATTTAATGAACGCCAGAGGGAATTGATTTTGAAAGCCCGGAATTCCGGGACAGCCAGGGGAATACCAGAATCCGCTTTTTGTGGGACCAGACACTGACACCGGCGGGGGTTGACCAGATGGTACCGGAAGGGGCAGAAGAATACGCCAATATTGCGCAGCCGCCAGAGGGATTTGCGGTAGGGGTAGAGTTTGATAAAGCACGGATAGACGCCGCATTAAGGAGCCTTGCCCCTAAACGTCTTGTACCAAGTATTGACTCGACTGGTCACGGGACGGCGGTGGCGGCCATTGCCGCCGGGGGAGGAAGGCTATTGGAAGGACAGTATCAGGGTGTAGCGCCGGAATGCGAACTTCTGGTGGTAAAAATGGGTACCCCAGCGCCGGATTCTTTTCCAAGGACTACAGAACTGATGCGTGCCATGACTTATGCAGTCAAAAAGGCGGTGGAACTGGGAATGCCTATGGCAGTGAACCTGAGCTTTGGCAATACTTATGGTTCCCATGACGGCACATCCCTGGTAGAGCGGTTCCTGGACAACGCATCTGAAATCGGTAGGTGTGCCGTCTGCGTAGGGAGCGGAAATGAAGGCGCGGCAGGGGGGCATGTGGCGGGAAGTTTTGGGATGAATGCAAACCCGTCCCAAAGGCAGAGAATTGAGTTAAGTGTAGGCAATTACCAGGGAACCGTCAGCGTCCAATTATGGAAGGAATATACAGATGTCTTCAGAATAGAACTGGTTTCACCAGGCGGGCAGGAGACTTTGGTGGATGTTTCCCATACAGGAGGGGACAGCGTGGTTTTGGAGCAAACCAGGATTTTGATTTATGTGGGTGAGCCTTCCCCCTATTCTGTGAATCAGGAGATTTATTTTGACTTTCTACCGACTGGAAATTATGTGAACCAGGGAGTCTGGACCTTTTATCTCTATCCGGTGAAAACAGTGACTGGTAATTATGATTTTTATCTGCCCAGTAATGTGGTGCTGAATACTGCCACCCGTTTTTTTACCCCGACGCCGGAGAAAACACTGACCATTCCCTCCACAGCGTCAAAAGTGATTACTGTTGGGGCTTATGATGCTGCCTATGGCTCTTATGCGGATTTTTCCGGCAGGGGATATCCTGTAAGAAGCATTTTGGGTGAGAGGATGCTTCAGGGGAATGTAAAACCGGATATTGCGGCACCAGGAGTAAATATCGCCACCATAGGGCCGGACCAAACTTTTGTACAGGTTTCGGGTACTTCTTTTGCAACACCTTTTGTGACTGGGAGTGCGGCACTTATGATGGAGTGGGGGGAGGAGGTTATAATAAGGTTACGTTAGCAAGAAGCCCGTAAAATCAAGGGGTTCCGCTGATTCAGTCCTAATAGAAAATGATGATTTTTTCCAGAGTTTTGGTTAGGACAGGCCTGTTTACAATCATATTTTTGACAAAAATCATACCGTGTGGCAATTATGTAACACAAGGAGGGTTGTTCGTGGGAATGAGCCGCACGGACATAATGAAACCCGAATTTAGGTAGGACTAAATCAGCTTTCCAGTATGCAAGCTCTTTTGGTCCTGCCTTTTTTCGCCCGGAATGAGACAGGAGAAAGAATTGCATAAAAGAAGCTGATTTAGCAACCGCCCTGTTTACCCAACCCAAACTACCCAAGCACATCTTATCACAAACTACCGTTCTGGTATACCGTTATGCTGGCTGCCTACTATGAGGGAAAGCAGATAGCTCTGCACCGGATATCGTATCAGAAAAAAGATATGGTTGTCAATCCGCAGCACTATAGGCGGCTCACTATGAAACAGACAATGGATGCAGAAAATATACTTTTGGAACAGGACAAGGTCATTGATTTTCCCCTGAAATCTTCTGACCTGTCCAGATATGACGAGGTGCTGTATGAATGAATTGACCATGGATAGGCTGAAAGAGAATCTGGAAAGCCTCAAGATGAAGAACACTCTGGAGATTCTGGACAACTACCTGGAACGGGCGGTGGCGGAGAAATTAAATGTCGTGGATGTTTTGGATCACATTTTTGCTGAAGAAGCGAAATCCAAGCGCAGACGTGCATATGAGAAACAGATTCAGATGTCCGGTTTCCCCATTAAAAAGACTCTGGACGACTTTGATTTTTCCTTCCAGCCCTCTATTGATGTGCGGTGGAGATGATTCTGGGCTGCCGTGCCTATGAGCAGACAGAGCATTATGGTGTTAGAATATAAATAGTACAAGTTAAACATGGCAGGTTTCAGAAATAACTGTATAATAGAAACGAATACAGGAGGAAATTTTCCATGAGTAAACAGTTTGATAAGCAGTTTAAAGAGAATGCAGTACAATATTACCTTGCACATAAGGAGCTTGGATGGAATAAATGTGCGGAGAACCTTGGGGTAAGCCGTAATGCCATCCGCAGCTGGGTAAAGGCGGCAGCTGAGAACGCCGGGGAAGTACCCATACGGGGAGCCGGGAACTATGCAAGCGATGAGGAGAAGGAAAATGCCAGGCTGAGAAAGGAACTCAGGGACACGAAGGATGCGCTTGAAATACTAAAAAAAGCCATCGGCATTCTGGGAAACTGACACGGGCCATCTTCCAGGAAACCGAGCGGGAAGAAGAACGGTTAAGGGAAGAGGGGAAACGCCGCCTGAATGTCAGCGGGGTGCTGAGGATCTTAGGCGTTTCAAGGAGCGGCTATAACGCATTCAGGAAGCACACACCATCCGCCGGCCAGGTGAAAAAGGAACAGCGGATGGCAGAAATCAAGGCAATATATGAGGAATCACACGAAATTTATGGAGCGCCCAAAATAGCAGCAAAGATGCGGCAGAAAGGAGACAAAGTAAGCGGGAGGACCGTGGGGAAGTATATGAGGGAGATCGGGATCCGGGCATGTTACCGGAAACACAGAACCCGGACAACAAGGGATTCTGATTTCAGCAGCGGGTTAAAAAACATACTGGACCGAGATTTCCAGCCGGAAAGGCCGGATGCGGCATGGTGTACGGATATCACCTATATATGGACCATGGAGGGCTTTGTATACCTGGCCAGCATCATGGACCTGTATTCGAGGAAGATCATTTCCTGGACACTGGGGGAGACGCTGGAGACGAAATGGGTACTGGAGGCCGTGGAAAAGGCGAAAAGGGAACGGTGTGTGGAGCAGCCGCTGGTCATCCACAGCGACCGCGGAGTGCAGTATACCTGCGGAGACTATGAAGAAGCGACCGGAGGGATGGAACGCAGTTATTCGGCGAAAGCCTGCCCATGGGACAACGCCTGCATAGAAAGTTTTCATGCCCTGATAAAAAGGGAATGGATCAGCCGGTTCCGTATCATAGATTACAGCCATGCATATAGGCTTGTATTTGAATATATAGAAGCATTCTACAATACAGTAAGGATTCACAGCCATTGTGGCTACCGCTCCCCAGGAGAATATGAAAAACGGTATCTGGAGAGGATGGAGGCGAAAATGCAGGAAACCGGTTAAGAGTTGCTGTGAGAAGCGGGGCTAAGGGGTGGAATAGATAAAATGAAAGGAGGAAGTGCAGGATGAAGTCTAAAAACGTGGAGACATTGATTCGGGAGAGAGCAGAACTGCGTGATCTGCTGGAAGACATCATGGATCGGATTCAGGAATTCCGTGAAGAGATGGTAACCGAATTGGATGATTTGGAAGACATGATCGCAGAAAACGGTGGAATAGGATTCCATTGATTCGACAAAAAGTCCACGTTTAACTTGTACTTTTTCTTGACATAGTACCATTATGTACAGCCGGTGGAGAAGAAACCCAGAGGGGAGCTGATATTGCCGCCCAAAGATAAAGACTTTAACTGAACCATCGCCTATCTGACCCGCACCCGTGGTATAGACAGCGAGATCGTGTATGCCATGATTAACCAGAACAAAATCTATCAGGCAGTCACACAGAAAAATGGATATACCTTTCGGAACTGCGCTTTTGTAGGCTATGACGGGGAGGGGAAGCCCCGGTACTGTGCGCTCCGGGCACCCAGCAGTGAACGGAAGTTCCGGCAGGACGTGGAGAACTCCGACAAAACCTACGGCTTCTGCATGGAGGGGCGCTCTGACCGGGTGTATGAGTTTGAAGCTCCTATTGACGCCATGAGCCATGCGACCCTGTGCAAGCTGTACGGCATTGACTGGCGGGAGGATCACCGTGTGGCGGAAGGCTGCCTGTCAGATAAGGCTCTTTCCCGCTATTTGAATAGTCACCCGGAGATCCGGGAGATTGTGTTCTGCTATGACAATGATGTGGACGGGAAAGATGCAAACGGGCAGCCCCGCAACCATGGGCAGGTGCAGGCGAACCAGTCAGCGGAGGCTTTTGCAAAGGCGGGATACCAAATATTCATCCAAACCCCGCAGACAAAGGATTTTAATGAGGATCTGCTTACCTTCCGGGAAATGTCGGCCAGGAGCAGGGACGGTCCTGAAAGGACAGAAGCGGAGGAACTGGAAACGACATATCCCTGATGCCGGAAAGGAGGCATATGAGGCCGGTTTATGTGTGCCAGCTGGAAGAGCGGAAACAGAAGGAGGTCAGGAGACTGCTGGAGGGGCTGATCCTTCACGGCTGCGGCGGCGATAAGTCCGAAGTGGAGCGGTATTACGGCATGAGTTTTGAGGAGGCCGTACAGAACGGCATGGATTCCAAGATTGTGGATCTGGACTACCTCATGGTGTTCTATGCCGAAGAATATAACTCCGGAAAAGCGGATGAAGAGTTCCGTCTGGCGGATGCCGCCGTAATCTCCAGCATTTTAAAAGAGGCGAGAAAAGTGGATGATGTACCGCCATTTGTCTACCCCTGTGGCCGGCGGTCGGACAGGATGGAGCTGCAGGAAGATGAGTGGGAACGGTAAGATGGAGGTGTGTATGAAAGAGGTTTTGGTTGGAGTGCTGGCGGTTGTGGGGATTGCTGTGTTTGTGGTACTTGCCCTTGCCCATGGGGAACGGGTGTGCAGGGAGACCAGCGACCTTTTGGAACGGTATTAAGGGATATTGGAAGAAATATTTCCAAAGTATACTTTGTGCAGGTCCGGATTTGTGCTATACTTAAGGGCAGATAACCAGAAACCGGAGGAAATGCAGATGAAGAAGATACTTGTGATACAGGGTGGCGGCAGGGCGGAGGGAAACACTGCCCAGCTTGTCAACAGCTTTGTGGCCGGTGCAGAAGAAAGCGGACATTCTGTCGAAGTGATCTCGCTTTTAAAGAATGAGGTCAAGGGCTGCCTGGGTTGCAATGCCTGCCGTTACGGGAAGCCCTGCATCCAGAAAGACGCTTTTAATGACCTTGTGCCGAAGATCAAGGATGCAGACTGTATTGTGTTTGCCTCCCCTCTGTACTTCTGGACGGTATCTGCCAGGATAAAGGCATTTATCGAACGGTTTTACTGTATTGCAGAGGAAGATCCAGGCCCGCCGCTTGGCAGGTATGAGAAGTACCCCATAAAGGACTGCACCCTGCTGATGACATCAGCGGATGACTTTTTCTGGACGTTTGAGCAGGCGGTATCGTATTATCAGTTTGCGCTTGTCAATTACATCGGCTTTCATGACAGGGGCATGGTGCTTGCCGGTGGATGTGGGGATACCAATGGCAGGCCGCAGATTGACAGGACAGTACATTTGCAGGAAGCGTATGAGTTTGGGAAAAATATTTATCCTCAATATGGGGGGAAGCTGTGAAAAGCGGATTTAGAGAGAGGTGATTGTTTTGGAAGCAAAATACCATATGACACGGGAAGAAAATATTTTTGTTGCCAAGAGGAATATCGTGGACTATATCTGGAAGAGCGCACGGCTGGAAGGGTTGGCCGTGACCTACCCGGACACGGAGGCCATTTATAACGGCATGAGTGTCCAGGGGGTAAAGGTGTCTGATATTGTGGCGGTGAACAATCTGAAACACGCATGGCAGTTCGTGCTGGATACCCTGGATTACCCTACGGATTATCCGTTTGTCTGTAAGATCAACCAGTGTGTGGGCGGCGATAACCTGATCATCCGGGCCGGGTATCTGCGGAATGTGCCGGTGAGCATTGGCGGTACAACGTGGAAGCCGGACATGCCTATTGAATCCCAGATCAAAGAGGAAATGGCGGAGATCGGACAGATAGAGAACCCGACAGACCGGGCGCTGACCATGATGCTCTACCTTGTGCGGAAGCAGATGTTTCTGGACGGCAACAAGAGGACATCCATGCTGGCAGGCAGCCATGTGATGATCTCAAATGGGTGCGGCATTATTTCCGTTCCCATTGAATTACAGCCGGCCTTTACAGGGCTGTTGATACAGTTTTATGAATCCAATGACATGACGGAGATCAAGCAGTTTTTGTATGAGAACTGTATTGACGGCATTGAGTTTACTCCTTTGCCGGAGCAGGAAGCAGAGCGCGGGCGGGAGAACCTGCAGGGATGGGAGCGGTAAAACAGGACAGTGGAAAGATTGAGGAAGTATCGTGGGAGACCATGGTACTTCCTTTTTTTGCTTTTCGGGAGCGGAGCGACCTCTGCCCCGCCGCCTGCGGTGGGGACATACGCTCAAAATCGGAGATTTTGAAGCCAATCTTTGATTGGCTTTGTTAAGGCAGGAATAGGTTTGTGAAACAAACCGGGGAAACACCGTACAGGCAAAGCCTGTACCCTTGTTAAAGGGGAGTGGAGCCTGTTAAAAAGCTGTGAAAGGGAAAGGAGGGCGTCTATGGCAAAACGGGACGACCGCATCATCACTTCGGTCTATCTGACAAAAGAGATGTGCAGCCAGGTTGACAAGATGGCGGACAGGGAGCATATCTCCCGGAATGTGTCGATTCCGCCAAAGGTAAGTGTGTCAAAAGTAATAGGCTGGATCAAAGGGAAAAGCGCATTGATGATATTTGACAGGCATCCTGAATACCGAGAGAAGTACAACAGACACTTTTGGGCAAGGGGATACTACTGTGAAACGGTGGGTAATGTAAACGGAGAAACGATCAAGAGGTACATAGGCGAACAATATGAAAGGGATCGCATTGTAGTGGTCAAGCTTTTTTGTAACATTTGTGGCTAAAAAAATCAAGTTGCTTACCGTTAGGATGGATGCAGTTTCCGCCACCCTTGACAGCCGCCCAAAGGGATGTCGTCAGATGCCTACCGACGGCGATGAACTCAGGAACGGACTTTCTTGTACATCCGCCGTCGGCCCTGGGAGCGTAACATCCCTTTGGGCGGCTGTCAAGGGCATGCCCCTGCGGGGTGGCTGCTTTCATCCCCTCTGGCTCTGAATCTTGGAACGGCATCATGCGGCGCACCGTGCTTCGAATGGCGTCCTGTACCCATTGTAGGAATGGGGGCGCACATGGTTGTAAGTGGCATAAGCGAATTCCTCCACAGTCTGGTACAACTCCTCCTGCGTACGGAATTCATAGAGGTTGGTGCACTCGTTCTTCAGGGTATTGAAGTACCTCTCCATTGGCGCATTGTCGTATGGATACCCGGCTTTGCTCATGCTTTGGGACACATGGACGGATCCGCAGAACTCTATGAAAGCCTTCGATGTATACTGGCTCCCCTGGTCGCTGTGCAGGATCAAGCTGCCGTCTGCCGGACGCTGGGATTCCAATGCTTTCTGTAGCGTGCGGATCGCAAGTTCGCTGGTGATATGGCGGTCCGTTATGCCCGCCACCACGCTCCTGTCATGGAGGTCTATGATGGTACAGTTATAGCGCACATCCCCATTTTTCAGAAACAGATATGTGAAATCCGTGCACCATTTCTGGTTGATAATTGAATAGGCTTTAC